>Ga0154020_10002050_pt1 | contig 24541 bp, 22 predicted proteins | sample Klosneuvirus_201_FD_109709 | JGI IMG/M metagenome (GOLD analysis project Ga0154020, IMG submission 109709) | Active sludge microbial communities from wastewater, Klosterneuburg, Austria - Klosneuvirus_20160825_MG | ecosystem: Engineered > WWTP > Aerobic digester > Activated sludge | place...
AAATATTTGTCGAGAGATTGGCTCTCGCGATTTGTAATCTGTTTACTTATTTTTAATTGCCTCATGGATAAATATGTGGTTTCGTATTGTTAACAAAAGATTGGTCCGTAAAATTCAAACGGGCCGCGTGCCTAATTGTTTTAATAATCGGGCATGCCCCGCTAGTGCATCTAAAAATGTTCGGGCACTCTTATAAGGAAGCCCAAATTCAGTGGCTGTTTCGCTTACAATTCCTGAGATTTTACGGTAATGTACATGACAAATATTCGGAAAAAGGTGGTGTTCAATCTGAAAATTGAGCCCCCCTACATACCAGGAAAACCAACGACTCTTATTTCCAAAATTGGTAGTGGTGAGCAATTGATGAATAGCCCAGTTATTCTCCAGTTTCCGATTATCATCCGGTAACGGAAATTCAGTGCCTTCAATTACGTGTGCTGGTTGAAAAATTATGGCTAACAAAAAGCCTGCTATATAATGCATCATCAAAATTCCAATAAGAATCTGCCACCAGGCCAAGGGGGTAAAGAGCACCGGAATAATAAAAATATAACTCACGTATACGATTTTAGTCAGGATCAAAATTGCCCATTCCTTGCCCGCATGAGCATTATTCATTTTGACCAACCCTGTCTTATCGTATTTATTTAAACGGGTAAAATCCTTGAATACCATCCAGGTAATAGTCATAAGACCATATAAAAACCAAGCATAAACAAACTGATACTTATGAAACCATTTCCAATCGGAGTGTGGAGTCAGTCGCAGTACCCCACGTGGACTTATATCTTCGTCCTCTTCATGCACATTGGTATAGGAATGATGGAGCACGTTATGTTGAATTTTCCAATTAAAGGCATTCGCTCCTATCAAATTCATAGAATAGCCGATAACAGTATTTACCCAATGTTTCTTAGAATAAGCACCATGATTAGCATCATGCATAACGGATAATCCGATACCCGCTAAGCCCAACCCCATTATAATAACAGAAAGCAATAACCAACCTGTACCCGAAACAACACCCCCCAGAATGAGGCCATAGGGTATAAAATAAGCGCCAAACATGATAAATGTCTTGATTATCATTTCTAAATCGGCATGCCGGTTTAGTCCATTTGCCTTGAAATAATCGGCAACCCTCTTATTTAAGGTTGTCGTAAACTCTCGTTGAGAAGTGGCAAAGGTTAATGGTTTTTGGCTTGTAAGAACTGACATATAAGGTTAATTGAATGAAAACCGCGATGAGATTCTCTCACCAGCCCGTTAAACTAATAGTAGCCGAATGGGTGAGGATTTCGCCAGCGCCCTTCAATTGAAAATCAAGTAGTAGGTAACGATCTTAATCAAAGATGGATAGCCTTCAGCACGATTCAAATAATTGATTGGCAAAAGTACAAAAATTTGGTGAGTAGTTGGTGTTATTTTTCAGGGGACTTGGGGTGGTATTGCCCTTATATATTTAAGAAGTACGGGTTGGCCGGAGTTCAGTCTAGACTTAAAAATCTGAAGAAATTCATGAAAATGAGTCTTTTACATAGAGCTGGGGTATAATAGTAATATCTGGCAATAATTACATGGATGTACGTGTTGCCTGAATAAGTGGAATCACGATGTGGAAACTCCGCCTGGAAAGGAAAATCATCTCCTATCCCTTCCTAATACCTTTGTTTGAAGAGCCTTCAGATATCAAATCCATACGCAATTGTTTTTTTTAACTTTACCAGACAAGGTCCCTTCTGTCTTCTATGAAAAAGTTTTTATCTCTGTTAATGCTTTGTCTGTCTGTTTTTGCGTTTGGTCAAAATCTTCGTTCAGGCGGAGTATTAAAGCCCGAACAAGCTATTATGGATATTCGTCATTATACCATTGCCTTTAATGTTGAACCGGAAAAGAAAACCATAAATGGCTATACTGAAATTGATCTGAATCTATCGGTTGTCTCACCGGTATTGTTGCTGGATCTGTGGCATGGGCTTACGGTTGAGCAAACTCTTGTAAATGGAAAGAAAGAGAGCTTTGAGCACACGGATAATGACTTGCTTACGATTACCGGAACGAAGCCATTTGCGGCAGGCAAAATAAAAATTAAAGTAGTATATGGTGGCACACCCGGAGTTGCTATACGCGCTCCGTGGGACGGGGGCTTTACCTGGAGCAGTGACTCAAAAGGCAATCCATGGATTGCGATAACTTGCCAGGCCGAAGGCGGAAAAATATTCTTTCCCTGCAAAGACCACCCCAGTGATGAACCCAACGAAGGTGCCGATCTGATCATTACCGTTCCGAAAGGCTTATCCGTAGCCGGACCAGGATTGCTTAAAAAAGTTAGTAATACCAAAACAACATCAACCTGGCATTGGAAAACTAACTATACTATTAGCAACTACTGTCTTGTTTTTGACATTGGTAAATACACCAAAGTAACCCGTACGTACACTTCTATATTGGGTAACAAAATACCGATGGAGTTTTACGTGTTAGAAGAACATACTGACAAAGGCACGCACCATCTGGAGGTTCTGGAACAAACATGCAAAGTGCTTGAAAAATATTTTGGTGAATAGCCAGGATTTCGATTGGTTGCTTACACATGAATTTGGCCATGAGTGGTGGGCCAACAAAGTGACCAATAGCGACTGGGCACACATGTGGATTCAGGAAGGCATTTGCTCGTATGGCGATGCTTTGTACATCCGAGAAATGGAAGGAGAAGAAGCGTACCAGAAGGTGATGAGACGAAATGCACAAAACGCACAAAACAAAAAGCCAATTGTACAGGGACAAGTTGTCGATTCAGACGATACGTATCATAGCGACATATATGGTAAAGGCGCATTATTCATGCACACGCTTCGGTATGTAATTGGTGATAGTCTGTTTTTCCCGATCTTGAAAAAACTCGCTACCGATCAGAAGTACACGTACGATAATGTTGTCTCCACCGATGATGTGGAAAAACTATTCAGTACAAATTCCAACACAAATCTTAAGCCCTTGTTTGATTTTTACCTACGTACGACCAATAAATTAGAGATAAATGTAAAGCAAAGCGGAGAAAACAAGTATGTAGTAAGGGTCGTTAATTTTGAGGGCATGAAATTGCCTGTTGAAATATTGGCTAACGGAATTACTACTAAAATAGAACTGGATAAAAACCCCATAACCATAGAAAGCAAAACGTTGCCACAAATTGATCCGATAGGTTTTTACTTGAAGCGCGTGGTGTACGAATAATGCTAAAAGCAATAAATTAGCTGGATATAAAGGAGTTAAGTATCTATCTTTAACCCTATAATTAAAAAGAAAAATCTCTCCCAATCATCCCTCATTAAAAAACCCTATAAATTACTATAGACCAGTCTTTTACAAGACATTTCATCTGCCCCGAATCTACCTCTATAGATTCGGAATCTTTGAATACTATTCTCTATTTAAAGTAATTCTGAATTTAAATATTTGATTTAAACGTTTGTTTAATTTTAAATCAACAATTACCTTTAGTGCTCGCAAACAGAAGTCATGCCAAAAGCCAAAAATATTTCGACTGAAGACAGAATTAAGGAAGCCGCCCACCGGGTTTTTCTTGAAAAAGGATTTTCCGCCACCACCATACGCGATGTAGCGAAAGAAGCAAAAAGTAACGTGGCTCTTGTCAATTACTACTTCCGTAGTAAAAAGAATCTTTTTACTACGGTGATGTTAGAAAAGGTTCACCAGATTTTGGGCAAGCTGGCTCCAATCTTAAAAGATGAAACTATTACACTCCATCAAAAGATTGATGGTGTTGTAAATTGCTACATCGACTTTCTAACAAAAAATCCTGAGTTGCCCACGTTCATTTTAAATGAAATCAGGAAAAAGAATTTTGAATTCATTTCCGCTTCCCGTGCTGACAAGATTATACTCCAATCTCATTTCATGAGGCAATTGAAAGAAGAGATCGGAGACATTAACCCGATGCATTTCTTTATCAGTTTATTAGGGATGATCATCTTTCCTTTCGCGGCCAAACCCATTATGCTTCAAGCTAGGCTGGTAAACGAGAAGGCCTTTCAGAAAATGATGCAAGAACGAAAAAAACTTATACCCATTTGGGTGAATGCGATGCTCAAAAAGAATTGATATAGATAACGGATTAACGTAAACCTGATTGAACATGATGAGGAGATACATAATCACAGCGATGTATTTACTGGCAACGATTGGGCCAGCCACGGCACAAGTACTCAGCATCGATAGTTGCTATGCACTAGCCAGCAAAAATTATCCCTTGATTAAGCAATACGAACTGATTGAAAAGACAAAAGAATACACGTTAAGCAACGCAAGCAAAGCATACCTGCCACAGCTAAGCGTCACAGCAATTGAAGGTTACATCTTTGGCGGGTTACCCTCCTTCGGCCCACCCAGTGGTGAAACAGGAAGCAGCAGCAATTTCAAATTTATTGGCCTCGCCCAGTTGAATCAGGCCCTTTGGGATGGCGGTGCCACCAAAACACAAAAGAAAATCATTACGGCTTCATCAGAAACAGAGAGAGCCTCTGTTGATGTGGTAATGTATGACCTGCATTCACGCATCAATCAACTCTACTTCGGCATTCTGCTCGTGGATGAGCAACTGGTACAATTAGAAGTACAGAATACCATTCTTAGTAACAATGTCAGTCGTGTAAAACAATTGAATGACAACGGACTCGCCTACAAAACAGATCTCGATGAAATAAAAGTTGAACAACTGAAGTTGAATCAGCACAAAACAGAATTGAAGTATGCCCGAAATGGGTATGTCACGATGCTTTCGCTACTGATTGGCGCTAAGATCGATGAGCACATCCTGTTGCAAAAACCCGCGTTGAGTAACCCGCTTCCTGATTTTCAGATTATACGGCCCGAGCTTTCACTATATAAAAGTCAGCGCGATCTGGTTGATGCACAGGCGGGCATGCAACGGGTAAGCCTGATGCCAAAAGTAGGGTTGCTGGGTGCTGGTATTATGTTCGCACCGGGCATAAGTTTTGGAAACAGTGAGCTCTCTTCTATTGGTGTTGCTGGCCTGAGCGCCTCGTGGGGTATCAGCGGATTTTACAAAAACAAAAATGAAAAGCAGTTAACACAACAATCGTTGAATAAAATCAACCTGCAGGAAGAAACTTTCTTATTCAATACCAAAATGCAGATGACACAAACATCGGCCAACATTGAAAAGCAAAAAGCAATTCTAGCAGAAGACGAAGAAATTGTAAACCTAAGAAAAGGTATACGCGAAAGCTACGAGCTAAAATACAACGTGGGCTCAGGTTCGCTGATGGACCTATTGAACGCCACCGAAAAAGAAAGTGAAGCCCGTTCACAAAAAGCACTGCATGAAATGCAATTGCTGACGACCCTTTATGAACAGAAGACAATCACAGGAAACTAAAACCACTTAGGCGTCAGACCGCTGAATGCTGAAGTAAAAAGCGGTCAGACGCCTGAACTTGAAAAGAAAAATCTAACATATGAAAAACAAGATCCTTATACTTTCACTATTACTAATTCTGAATTCATGTAAAGATTCAGGAATGAGTCACGATGCTTCAGGCTCTTTTGAAGCCGTAGAAACAATCATATCTGCGGAAGCAAACGGGCAACTATTACAGCTGAACATGGAAGAAGGCCAGGAATTAACCGCGGGACAAATCATTGGTTACATTGACAGCACGCAACTATATGCTCGAAAGTTGCAACTGCTACAGAGCAAAAAAGCCATACTAAGCGGAAGACCTCAAACCCGTGTACAAACAGAAGCATTAAAAAAAGAGCTTGCCAATGCGGTACTCGATCGTGACCGAACCGAAAATCTTGTTAAAGGTGGCGTGGCAACACAAAAGCAACTGGATGACGCCAATGCGAGAGTAACAACACTGCAAGCGAAGATCAGTGCGCAGGAAAGTTCACTACAAACCACTACATCATCTTTAAATGAGCAGGCGGCTACCGTTGATGCGCAACTGACGGAGGTAAACGATCTATTGAAAAAGTGTGTGCTCACCAATCCCCTTAAAGGAACGATCTTAACTAAATACGCAGAACAATTTGAAATAACTGCTGCGGGTAAGCCGCTGTATAAAATTGCCGACCTCTCCAGCATCATTCTCCGTGCGTACATCACTGGCGATCAATTGTCGAAGATTAAGCTTGATCAGAAAGTAAAAGTATTTACGGACGATGGTAAAGGCGGCTTCAAAGAAACAGAAGGTGTCGTTACCTGGATCAATGACAAAGCTGAATTCACGCCTAAAACAATTCAAACTAAAAATGAACGAGCCAATCTGGTTTACGCCATTAAAGTAAAAGTGCGCAACGATGGTTCTTATAAGATTGGAATGTATGGTGAACTGGGGCTTTAATGGAAAATGGAAGGTTGAAAATGAAAAACCACTAACTCGTTACCGACTCAAAACTTTGCACCAACTAACGATCAATTATCAACTTTCAATTATCAATTAATTTGGACATTCAGTTAAATCATATTGTCAAGACATATAACAAGGGCCAGGTGAAAGCCGTGAACGATGTTTCCTTCTCGGTTAAAAAAGGTGAGTTGTTTGGATTGATTGGGCCGGATGGTGCCGGCAAAACAAGCATCTTCCGAATACTCACCACGGTGTTGTTACCCGACAGTGGCACCGCCAGCGTAAATGGTTTGGATATTATAAAAGACTATAAAGAAATTCGGAAGCATGTTGGCTATATGCCGGGTAAATTTTCTTTGTACCAGGACTTAACCGTAAAAGAAAATCTCACCTTCTTCGCCACGATTTTCAATACCACCATTGAAGAAAATTATGATTTGATTAAAGACATCTACGATCAGATCAAAGCCTTCAATGATCGGCCAGCCGGGAAACTATCGGGTGGTATGAAACAAAAACTGGCGCTTTGTTGCGCGCTCATTCATAAACCAAAAGTACTGTTACTCGATGAGCCAACAACCGGTGTTGATGTCGTGTCGAGAAAAGAATTTTGGGAGATGCTCAAACGCCTGAAAGCTAAAAATATCAGTATTCTGGTTTCCACGCCTTACATGGATGAAGCGTCTATGTGTGATCGCATCGCACTGATTCAAAACGGAAATATCATGTCGGTAGATACGCCACAAAATATTATTGAAAGTTTTCCTGCTGAATTATTTGCCGCCAAAGCAAAAGACATTTACAAGTTGTTGAAAGACTTCCGTGCAGATCCTGTTGTAGACAGTTGTTATGCATTCGGAGAATACTTGCATATCACACTCCGCGATGACAAGAACAGTGACATGGCATTTAAGGAATTAGAAAATAAATATCAGCCGCAGGACTTTGAAGTAAAGCGCATAACTCCAACCATCGAAGATAGTTTCATTCAGCTAATGGAATTAAGCAGTGGACAGTGGACAATGGAAAATAAATAAAACATTCGTGATGAAAGTAGATAAAGAACCAATCAAAACAATTATCAAATACCCATTGTCAACTGTCAATTATCAATTGTCAATTAAATGAAAGCTATTGTCTGTAAAAATCTATCCAAAACGTTTGGCGACTTCAAAGCCGTTGATCAGATCACCTTTGATGTGGACCGAGGAGAAATTTTTGGTTTCCTCGGTGCCAATGGCGCGGGTAAGACCACGGCCATGCGCATCCTCTGTGGCCTTTCGCATCCAACTTCCGGTGAGGCTACCGTTGCCGGCTTTGATGTGTACAAACAGACGGAAAAAATCAAAGCCAATATTGGTTACATGAGTCAAAAGTTTTCGTTATATGAAAACCTTACCGTGTTGGAGAATATTGAGTTTTATGGTGGCGTATATGGTTTGTCGCGAGCAGAAATAAAAACAAGGAGTGAAAAGTTGATCACCACACTGGGCCTGAGCAATGAAGCCAAGAAGCTTGTGGGCGAATTACCACTCGGCTGGAAACAAAAGCTAGCATTTTCAGTGGCTATTTTTCATCGACCTAAAATTGTTTTTCTGGATGAGCCAACCGGTGGTGTCGATCCGGTTACAAGACGTCAGTTCTGGGATCTTATTTATGAGGCCGCTGCTGACGGAATCACCGTTTTTGTTACCACACATTATATGGATGAAGCCGAGTATTGCAACCGTATTTCGGTAATGGTGGATGGACGTGTTGAAGCGTTGGATTCACCTACCAATCTCAAGAGAGAGTTTAACACAGATTCGATGGATGAGGTATTTTATCAACTGGCAAGAAGAGCAAAGCGGTCCTGAGAAATATGAAGCAATTACTAGCCTTTATCCGAAAAGAATTTTACCACGTCTTCCGCGACAAGAGGACACTTCTCATTTTGTTTGGGCTGCCGGTTACACAGATTGTTTTGTTCGGTTTTGCGTTGAGCAGTGAAGTTAAAAATATAGGCATTGCGGTATTTGACAATGCAAAGGATGCTACTTCAGAGCAAATTGTAGACAGGATTAAAACCAGTTCGTACTTTCTGGTTAAAGATCCGCTGCTGAATTACGATGAGATAGAGCAAAAATTTAAAGGAGGAACGATCAAGTGTGCATTAGTTTTTCCAGCCAATTTTGGAAATGAACTTGGCCATTCTGGAAAAGCGCAGGTTCAGATCATAACCGATGGTTCGGATCCCAACACGGCTACCATTGTAGTCCATTACCTCACCGCAATCCTAACTAATTATCAACAGGAATTAAAGGCTACTGCGGGCATGCCCTATCAAATCATTCCCCAGCTCAGACAATTATACAACGAGGAGCAAAATGGTTCACTCAATTTTATTCCGGGCGTGATCGCCCTGATCTTCATGATCGTTTGCACGGCACTGACATCCGTATCGATTGTAAGAGAAAAGGAATTAGGGACCATGGAAGTACTCTTGGTATCTCCTTTCAAGCCGCTCATGGTGCTGTTGGCAAAAGCTATACCCTACCTGGTACTTTCTATTGTAAATTTTATTATCATTTTGTTGCTTTCTGTATTTCTTCTCAACGTTCCGCTCAAAGGAAGCCTACTGCTCATCTTCGCTGAAAGTATTCTTTTCATCATTACCTGTTTGTCGCTGGGGTTGCTCATTTCAAACCTAACCAACTCGCAGCAAACGGCCATGCTCATTGCTATGATGGGTATGATGTTGCCAACTATAATATTTACAGGATTTATTTTTCCCGTGGAAAACATGCCCTGGATATTCCAAGTCATATCTCATATTCTTCCTTCCCGATATTATTATATCATCATCAAGGCTGTGATGTTAAAGGGTCTGGGGTTCAGTTATGTCTGGAAAGAGACGTTGATCTTACTGGGCATGACTTTATTTCTTTTGACTGTTGCTTTTAAAAATTTTAAGATCAGATTATAATGATTATTAAACAATGGACAGTTGACAGTGGAAAATGGACAATGAAAAAATGCTATAGAAACAATACAGATAAAGGAAACAAATCAAATAACTGTCAATTGTCAACTATCAATTGTCCATTAAGATGAAGGTTCTAAGGTTCATATTACAGAAAGAATTTCGTCAGATCATTCGTGACAAGACGATTATTGCCATGATGTTTGCTGTACCCATTGTGCAGTTGGTCATTCTGCCGCTGGCTGCAGACTTTGAAGTAAAAAATATCAATGTTGCTTTTGTTGATCATGACCACAGCAGCTATTCTCAAAAACTCATAAACAAAATTGCTTCATCGGGTTATTTCCGAATTGTTGACTATTCAAATTCCTATAATGAAGGTTTGAAAATGATTGAAAAGAGTGAGGCCGATGTGGTGTTGGAGATACCTGCAGAATTTGAACGCAACCTGGTACGTGAAGGACGACAGCAGGTGAATGTATCAGTCGATGCCATCAATGGAACAAAGTCAGCCTTAGGAGCAGGATACCTTACGGTCGTATTAGCGGATTTCAACCGCTCGTTAGATGTGAACACAAAAGTATCCCGCAGCAGTGTCGCAACACCAACCGGCATAATTGATATAACCTATTCCGATTGGTTCAATCCACGCAGAGAATACAAATACTATATGGTACCCGCCATTTTGGTGTTACTCCTCACCTTGATTGGTGGATTTGTTACGGCACTCAATATTGTACGTGAGAAAGAAATTGGCACGATTGAGCAGATCAACGTTACGCCAATAAAGAAATGGCAATTTATTCTTGGCAAACTAATCCCCTTCTGGATTGTAGGCATGATTGTCTTCACGGTTGGACTGATCGTTATGTATGTGGTATACAGTATTTTTCCTAAAGGAAGCATGCTAGTCCTTTATCTTTTCGCGGCTGTGTACCTGATTGCACTTCTGGGATTTGGTCTGTTAATCTCTACGTTCAGTAACAGCCAGTTGCAAGCTATGTTCGTTGCCCTTTTCTTCATGATGATTTTTATTCTCATGAGTGGCTTTTTCACCAGTATTGACAGCATGCCTGACTGGGCAATATATATGGCCAAGGCTACACCAGTCCCACATTTTATGAAGGTCGTTCGACTTATTGTGCTAAAAGGGAGTGGCCTTTCGGAGGTGAAAATGGAATTGTTTTATCTGATCGGCTTTGCCATTGCGCTTAATTCAGCAGCGATTTACAATTACAAGAAGACGAGTTAAGTTGAATCCTTCTGGCTAAATTCAATTTCAGAAATGCCCAAAGGCACTTCTTGACGTAAGGAAATGCTTGCCGATGTTCGCACGCCTTTAAATCTCCCCTTGTAATCTGTCCGCCAGTATCTAGATTTGACTTGCAATGACTGAAAATTCAAAATCCTTTGAAGAGTTGCTCATGGGGCTTCCGCCTACAGAGCAAGTACTTGTGAAACGTCTCCGTATTTTGATAACAGCGTGTATTCCCAAAGCAACCGAGCACGTATACGATGATGTGGATATTCCATTTTACAGGCACCATAAACTGATATGTTTTATCTGGCCAGCATCCGTACTCTGGGAATCGAAGCGCAAATCGGAAACTCAAAATGAAAAGGGAACAGCGCTTGGGTTCAACCAGGGATACCTCATGTCGAGTGAAGATGGTGTGTTGCTTGCCGAAGGTCGTAAGCAAGTCTACATGATGTATTTTAAGTCGCTGAAAGACATTGATGAAAATCTAGTACGGGCACTATTATTTGAAGCGGCCATAATCGATGAGCAGTTTGGAAAGAAGAAGAGAAAGGAAAAATGACTGTTGGTGACCCAAAGAGAGGGAACATTAATAATAGACAGTGTAGGTACAAAATAAAAAATGGACAGATAAAAAAATCATCTGTCCGTTTAAGTGATCCCGGCAGGAATCGAACCTGCATCTTCAGAATCGGAATCTGAAATACTATCCATTGTACTACGGAACCATAAAATATTTATCGATTCTCCATCCGAGAATCCTTTTCCTTTTCAATCACGGCAGGAATCAAACCTGCATCTTCTCCCGATAGAGCTATCTGGACGGAATCTGAAATAATATCCCCGCCCGAACGATCCGCATTACTCCATATTCGAAAAGGTTCACCCTTGTTCGGATCGGGCGGGCCTGCCCGAATGATCATTTCGGATCGGGCGGGCATTGTACTACGAAGCCCTATCCACCTCAACTATCCTATATATAATAGAGTCAGAATCTGGGCAAAGGTAATGAATGGCTCACAATCCGCGAAAGCCATTTTAATCCCACAAACGGGATAATAGCGGAACCCGTGCCAAAAATTCGGTTTCACAACTACTGCCAGACAAACGTACAAACTGTCCCTGCGTCCAGGCTGGTGCGGGCCGCCTGCCCCTTATATATAATAGAGTAGGACTTCGGCACATCATTATCGTTTACAACAATCAACACCTTTTTACCCGCTGGCGTGAGAAAAGCCACATTGTATAGATTATCCGTGATGGTAGAGGCAATTCGTACAGAGCCGGGTGGCACAAATTTAGAAGCATGCGCAATGATATAATAAGAAACATTTCTCTTCACCGAATCTCCGAGGGTTAAAGCTCCCTGACACAAATCACAACCTCCATCTTTCGTATGAGGCTCAAAATTTTCATCCGCAGCCAGGTTCCATTCTAATACAGTACGACTCCAGTTTCGGGTAGCGCCTACAATCAGATTTTTAACGTGCCAACGCAAATCGCCACCAAACTCTCCGTTACCGGATGTCCACTGTTCGGTAAAATATACATTCTTGTCAGGATGGGATTCGTGTACCGCACTAAGAGTTTCAATCTCGCCCAGATACATATGAAAGGCGGTTCCATCAACATATTGCTTCGTATCCGGATCGTTGAGTATAGAAATAGGATATTCGGGATGATCGCAATTGTGATCGAACAGAATAATTTTCGTCTTGCTGTTTGCTAGCTTAAAAGAGGGGCCTAAATGATTTTTAATAAACTCGTTTTGCTCTGCTGCCGTCATGACCAGACTTGGTGTATTGTTAGGGTTTTCAGGCTCGTTTTGAATTGTTATCGCATCGATCATAATTCCCTCGGTTGCCATCGCGTTGAGATATTTTACAAAATAGTTGGCGTATGAACCATAGTATCTGGGATTGAGGCTCCCTCCTTTTACATGATGATTCGTTTTCATCCACGTGGGTGGCGACCAGGGGCTACCCAAAATTTTAATACCGGGATTAATCGAGATTATTTCTTTTAATATCGGAATGAGATAAAGCGTGTCATACGATAAATTGAATTTAGTAAGCAATGAATCGGTTTTTCCGGTTGGCAGATCATCATAAGAAAAAACAGATTCGTCCAGATCGGAGGCGCCAATACTCACACGCAAATAACTCACCCCTATCCCCTTTTCATCATTCAAAAAAAGCTCACGCAGGAAGGCTGTGCGTTCATTATCGTTCAGTTTAGTGGATAAAAGCATAGCACTACCTCCCGTTAAGGTGTATCCAAAACCATCGATGGTTTGGTATATAATCGTACTATCGATGTTAATGGAGGAATCTTTAGCGTCAATGTTGCCAAAAATCAAATCACTGGATGGCGCAAGTAATTGCGATTGATCCGCTGTTGTGGTCCACGAATAGATGGTGGTTGTATTTGTGGTAGACTTGCTCTTGGGTACACACTGACTGAATAAAAACGAAAAAATTGTCAGTACAAAAGCAAATTGAATGATGTTACTTCCTTTCATCGCTACCAAAGATAAAGAAAACAGGTTGATGAATTAATGCGATTTCCCTAGAGCCGTGGATATTATTTTCATTGATACATGATAAACTGAACAAGCAAAATTTTATTCATGCATGATAAAAATTATGCTTTAATCATTTTATAAATCCTATTTCATGCTTCATCGTATATACATCACTAAATTGATCATCGCAACTCTTTTGTCATAAAATTTGCATCTAATGAAGTTAACACTTACATTTATCCCATGTTTCACTTAAACAATTAAATGCTATGGCAAAAAAAGCAAAGAAAGCCGCTAAGAAAAAGGTTGCTAAAAAAGCAGCTAAGAAAAAAGTAGCTAAGAAAGCAAAGAAGGCTGCTAAGAAGAAGAAGTAATGAACTTTATGTTCAGAGAAAGGTTGACAGCAATGTCAACCTTTTTTATTTTATAGATATCTGTATGGTGTTCCTACCCAACAGAAGTTATGGCATTCATTAATAATGAGCCGATCTCTGCGTATTTTTGAACTGTAACATGCACCCGCGGACGATTTCTTTACGAGCTGTCAAATTTCTGGGGAAAATAATACTTGGATTTCTCCTGGTTATTGTACTCGCTTTGGCTGTCATTCACCTACCTCCCGTACAAAGAAGAATAACCGCTGCATTGGCCAACTACTTATCTTCCAAAATGGAGACCCGCGTAGAAATCCAAAGCATTGAGTTTTCCCTACTGGGCAAAGTGACCATTGAAGATATAACCATATGGAGTCCGGATCACACAAAGATTTTTTCTTCAGAACAAATTGAGGTTGCATCCGCAATATCCAATCTGGTTAGGGGCAATCTCATTTTTGATAAGGTGCATATCGCAGGTGTGGATTTTCACCTGATTCAAGATAAGGGCCAATTAAATATTCAATTTATATTCGATGCCTTCCAATCGGGTGAGGCTTCCTCTGCAAAATCAAATGCGGTAACTCTTCTTTTCAAAAGCATTCAATTGGATAGCATCCATTTTAAGTTTACATCCATAAAAAATGGAACAGTCGTTGACGTTAATATAGGAAGGTTAGACGGTAAAGAAGCTGAATTTATTACCAGTCCGAATAAGATTAGAGCTAACAGTATTTACCTCAACAAGGCACTAGTAAATGTATTTCAATCTGAAAATCCGGAAAATAACCCAAGTATTCCAGATTCAACGAAAGCCAGCGTGTTTAACCTATTTAGTATTGATTCTGATTTAGGTATTGATTTTGAGGTTACGAACCTAAACGTAGAGAATAGCAATTTTTCTCTTCACAACAACCGGATAACAACCACTCCAAAATTCGATCCTACGCACATTCAACTTCAGGATATTCAAATCAACCTCACAGATATTCTGGTTAATGAAGACACCCTTAACGGAGATTTACTTTCACTCTCGGCACAGATGCCCAGCTTTAAATTGAATGAGGGTCGATTTGCGTTGCAATGGAACCGACAGCAATTCGCACTTACCAACCTTCATCTGGCCTCCAACACCAACCAACTCGATGCAAACCTCAAGGCCTCTGCATTGAATTCGAATGAAAATACTGATTTGGACAATCTGGAACTTACTGTTCTTGGCAAAATTAATCCAGAAGCACTTGCCTACTTTCTTAGTGATTCTTTACTTAATCCATTCATCAACTGGAAATCAACGGAAGTAAAGCTGGAGGGCAACTACAACCAGAAACAAGGGTTGATAAAAACGTTGAATTTGAAAACAGCGAATAGCTATTTACAGGTTGATGGAAAAATAGCGGATGTATTGGATCTCGAAAAGCTTAGCTGGAAGGACCTCAGGATCAATAGCACGATTGGCTCCGACTTTAAAGAAATAATAACTCCATTTGTCAGCGGTTTTAATATTCCTGACGAGTTAACCATACAGGCGCTCAGTTCAGGAACTCTCAAAAATATAATGGCCAATGGAAAGATCAATACAAATTGGGGTAATGTACAATTTGATGGCCTTACTACACTACATGCCGGTAATGCTGGGCTCGATGTAACCCTAAGTGGTGAAAAAGTTGACCTTGGAAAATGGGTAAATGTGTCCGCGTTGGGGTCTGCCGGATTTTCTTTAGTAGCAAAAGGAAATATAGGGACTGAACAGAATCTCGAAATCAAAGGCTCGATTCCTCATTTGGAAATTCTTGACCAATCCATTTCTAACATTACCATTGAAAGCCTGACGACAAAAACTAACTCCATCATCAAAGCGTCCATCAAAGATCCGACCTATCAATCCGAAATTCACTCAGAAGTTTCATTTTCTGAACCCCTGACGATAACAACCACAATGAAACTAGATGATTTTAAGCCAGGCACCTTATTCAACTGGGACAGCACGTTATCCATTTCAGGCGACTTTACATCTAAATTAATATTAAATCATCCTTCTCTGGAAGGATCAGTTGAAGGGAAAAGTATTTTACTTCAAAATCAATCAACTAAATATTTACTCGATACCATGGCCTTCCGCGCGTTGATGTCGCCCGCAGGCAGTGAGCTTGACTATTATTCTGATAATGAAAAGGGTAAGCTGGTTTCAAACTTCGACATCCGTGATTCGCAAGATATAATCCAAAAATGGATCAATACTGTTTTTAATACCCCTGATACGATTACACACCTCGCAGCAGGCAGAACTATTAATTTCAACCTCGAAGCGGAAAATGCCAACCTTTTTCAATTATTGGGAATCGATGTTGATAATGTCTCGAACTTGCAATTAACCGGGGGATTCAATGAGCAAAACAAAAGATCATCTCTTCAGGCTACCTCAGGAAAATTTAAAGGATATGGTATTTCTTTAGATACACTGTATGCCATTCAGGATATCCTAAGTGCTCGCATGATGGTTACCAACTTATATTATGATTCTATTGCGCTGGGTAACGTGAATCTTGATATGGTGCCAAAAGATGAAATTATACAAGTTAACCTGATGTTAGCGAATGATTCACTTACGCTATTGGGTTTAAAAACACGGATTCTCCCAACAGACAGCAGTACTTTGATTTATCCTGATAAACTGCTCTTTCTCGATAAAGAATACTTGGTTGATTCAACTAATCCGGTATCACTAAGAACCAATAATTTGGCGTTCAATCATTTTCTGATTTCCCGGGCTGACATGGAAATTAAAATGAATGGAGATTTGAATACTTTCGATATCTCTCTTAAAAATGTAAATCTTACTCCGTTAAACTATTTGCTTGCCGCGGATACAACGATCATTAACAAAGGGCTACTTACCGGTACCATTTCTTACGCGGGCAATCAGGAACTTAATTTAAAGGCCACTGTCGATAGTCTTATTCTTTATAATTCAGAACCGGTAACCATTACGGCTTCTGCGAGAAGCAATGACAGTCTCATTCCGTTTGAGTTTCTGCTTACGAATGAATCAAATGAGATTAACCTGAATGGGCAATACTCGTCAGCAAAGGATGAAGTAGATGCCTCGTTGAAACTAGATGTTAACAATCTGGAGTTATTTTCATTTCTGGTTTCTGAAATCGTAAGTGAAATGAATGGAACTCTTCGGGGGGAAACAACGATTCGTGGGCCACTAAAAAAACCAACCTTAAAAGGATACTTACAATTTCTTAATGTAGGTGTAACAACGGTTAATCCCACAGTTACCTTTAAAATACCAGATGATCGGATCTTGATCGATGATTCAATTATACACTTTGATAATTTTACGCTCTTTGACCAAGCCAATAATCCACTCCATGTTAATGGGAGTCTGGACTACCAAACTCTTTCTTATAACCTGCAACTAAATGCGAAAGATTATGCACTCTTAAACACGCCCGATTCTGCCTCGGGTAACTTCAAAGGCCAACTGGTTATTGATAGCAAAACAAAAATAAAAGGTCGGAAAAAAGATGCCACCGTTGAAGCAAACCTTACCATTAAAGATGCCACAAAGCTTACTTACGTGACTCCTCAAGAAGACATTGAACTTCTTAAGGCTGAAGGAATTGTTGAATTTGTTGATCCCACATTATTGCTGGATTCTGTAGCCCATAAACAATCTATTTCGCTTTACGATTCATTACTGGCTGGTCTGCCGAACTTCAATCTAAATTCCTCTGTGCAGATAGAGAAAAATGCTGTGATTAAAATTATTCTTGACGAAGAGTCGGGAGATTATTTAGAAACCTCGGGCGAAGCCGCCTTGGAATTGGGCTACGACCGAACGGGAAATCTTAAGCTTGCTGGAAATTATACGGTTAGCAAAGGAATTTATAGTTTGTCTTTCTATAATCTCGTAAAAAAGAATTTTACGCTTGTCAATGGCTCGTCTATTAACTGGAATGGTTCTCCAAAAAACGGAGACCTCAGCATAAAAGCGGTGCATACGGTTGAGTCCAATTCCATCGGGTTGATTGGCAATGAAATTGGTGAAAATGAAAAGTCCGTTTATGAACGAGCGCTTGATTACGAAGTTGGAATCAACATTGACGGAACGATTGAGAAACCGATCGTATCATTTTCATTAGATCTTCCGCAAAAGGAGAAGGCAAACTATCCAGTACTGGCTAATAAATTAGATCGGCTGCGACAGCCCGAGTATACCGCTGAATTAAATAAGCAAGTTTTCGGGCTCTTAGTACTGGGCGGGTTCTTGCCAGAATCCAGCAGCGCGGATATCAATTCCAGTACGATTGCAGCCACCGCCCTATCCAATAGTGTTAATAGTTTGTTGGCCAGTCAACTTAATCGATTTGCCAGTCAGTATATTAAAAATGTAAATATTGATGTAGGAATACAATCTTACAGTGATTACACCACACCAGGTGGCAAGACTCAAACGGCCATGGATTTCCGGGTCTCTAAGTCGATCATGGATGATCGGTTGTCTTTTGAAGTGGGTGGCGATTTTAATCTCAATCAAGATCAATCGGGGAGCAACACAGGAAAAAATTACCGAGGCGATTTCGCTATCATTTATGACCTGACCGGCAAAGGAGATAAGCAACTAAAATTATTTAATAATCAAACGTATGATATCATCTACCAGGAAATTAGAAATACGGGTATCTCGTTAATCTTCATTCGTGAATTTGCTAGTAAAGGGCAAAATAAGAACAATCGAAAATGAAGCCATCAGCCCTACATACTGTTTTTTTGATTTTTGCAATTGCCTTAACCGGTTGCACCGGCATGAAGAATATTTCTACCGACAATCCCCTTTACACCGGAAATAAAATAAAAATAATTGGGAAGGGAGATGAAAAAATAAAATTAATGTCTACCATCAACGATGTACTAAAACCAGCTCCCAATAATAAATTTTTGTGGATGCGGCCTGGTTTGGCTCTTAACAATACAATTTCTGAATCTGCTAAAAAGAAAAAGTTCTGGAAGAATAAAATTTCCGATCCGGTTTTGCTCTCTCAAACTCATCCTCTTCAGGTTAGTGCCGCTATCCAGAACCGGGTTTTTCATAACGGCTATTTTCACAATGCCGTAACGTTCGATACGATTTTTAGTGGGCAGCGCAAGATAAAATATAAGTACACGATCTCCCTGGGTGAACCCTATCGGTTTGAAACCATTACCTTTCCTAAACCTCAAAATGATCTCACACAAAAAATAAATGACACCCAGCCAGAATCGCTGTTGAAGAAGGGTGATATCTATACCCTAGAAGCCATAAAGAACGAGCGAAGCAGGATTGATCTAAACCTGAAAGAGCACGGGTACATCTATTTTAATCCTGAATTTATTACGCTAAAGGCCGACACGACTACGGACGACCATCGGGTAAATGCACAAATAACTATTAAACCCGAAACGCCACTGGAATCCAGAAAGGCTTATACCATACGAAAGGTTTTTATTCATGACGATTTTATACTTGATGATGTACCCACCGACACGCTTCATTTCGATAATTACTATCTGATTTCACAAAATAAGAATCTTCGATTTGATGTTCTTCAACGAGGAATTTTTCTAAAGCCCGGTGAAACTTTTGCGCAATCCAATTACATGCATACGATTCGGTATATGAATTCGCTCCCCATCGTAAGAAATGTCAACATAAAATTTTCACCACAGGAAAATACCAATGAACTTGATGCAACCCTCTATCTGGCTCAGCGAAAGCGTTACGCGTATTCAGCCGAATTCAATGCCATCTATCGGTCAACAAATTATTTTGGCCCGGGTGTAATATTCAGTTACACCGATCGAAACCGAAATAAAGCAGCAGAAATGTTCAAAATAAATCTACGAGGAAGAGTGGAGGCACAAATTGTAGATGGAAAAGTTAATCCAGCTTATGAATTAGGTTTAGAGGTTAACTACGCATTGCCCAAACTTTATCCTGGATTTCTATTTAATGCAGACAAAAAAAATCTGCTTAAAACAAATATCTCTGCCGGTTACAATTTGTTTAATCGACTGGATCTTTATCGGTTAAATTCTACCTATACAAACTTTGGGTACCGATGGAGCAAAAAGGACCGCATCAGCCATTCCTTTAATCCCGTTGAAATTGTTTTTACCAAAATTCCTGAAGATTCTCAGTCGGATGAATTCAAGAAATATTTACAGGAGAACCCGGGTGTGCAGCGAAGCTTCGATGAGCAATTCATTGTAGGCATGGGCTATGAATATACTTTTCATTCTAAACCAAGTCGTCCGAACGATTTTTTCTTCAGAGGTGGAATTGACATGGCCGGAAATCTTCTAAATGGCTTGTACTCGGCAACAAACGCATCCAAAGATTCATTGGGAAGATATACGTTGTTAGGCGTTCCCTATTCGCAATATCTACGACCCCGGGTTGACCTTACTTACAACTTCAAATTAAATCAACAATCAAAATTGGTTACACGGTTTAGTGCTGGAGTTGGGTTGCCGATCGGTAATTCAGATGTTATACCCTACATAAAACAATTTTATGTAGGGGGCACCAATAGTTTACGATCCTTTATTGCAAGATCGGTAGGGCCTGGTAGTGAAATACCGCCTGAAGGGTACAATGACTTAACAGGTGATATTCGATTAGAAGGTAACCTGGAATACCGGTTTGATGTGTATGGCAATCTGAAAGGTGCTTTGTTTATGGATGCAGGAAATATCTGGCTAACCAAAGAAGATTCGTCAAGACCCAATGGAACATTTCACTTAAATACATTTCTTAACCAGATAGCGATTAGCTCCGGCTGGGGCTTGCGCTGGGACTTTAGTTTTATTGTTGCCCGGCTTGACTTTGCGTACACGTTGCGCACACCATACCTGCCTACCGGAGAAAGATGGACAACCCATATTAATTTCTGGAAGCCCGCTATTAATATAGCTATAGGTTATCCATTCTAATATTTCAAATACATTTCACCCTCAAAATACTTTCAGGAATTTGATTTCGGCACAAAAAACAAATCCTGATTACATTAAGACATTTGACATACCCCACAACAAGTTCAAAAATATAGCGAAAGAAGTCTGTAAATTGCACCCGAACTATTTTATGTATTCTCTCGCATCACTTCTTAAAACATGGCATCAAGAAAATTAAGCTTTCTCAATAGAAATCTAACGCTATGGATTTTTGCCGCAATGGCCATTGGTGTTGGCATTGGGCATTTCATTCCGACCTTTCCCAATATCATTAATTCGTTCAATAGCGGGACAACAAATATTCCCATTGCCATTGGATTAATTTTAATGATGTATCCACCTCTAGCAAAGGTCAATTATTCGCTCTTGCCAAAAGTTTTCCGGAACACAAAAATCCTTTTAATATCATTAATTCTCAATTGGATAATTGGTCCTATTCTAATGTTTGTTTTGGCAATCACTTTTTTACGAGATTACCCCGAATATATGGTTGGCCTTATTCTAATAGGTTTAGCTCGCTGTATCGCCATGGTGTTGGTTTGGAATGATCTTGCCGAAGGCAGTAGCGAATATGGTGCAGGTTTGGTGGCGTTAAACAGTATCTTCCAAGTTTTTGCATATAGTTTTTACGCTTGGATCTTTATAACTGTTCTTCCGCCCTATTTTGGATTTGAAGGAGCAATCGTTGATATTTCCATTGGAACGATTGCAAAAAGTGTAGCGATTTATTTGGGCATTCCGTTTGTAATGGGAATTTTGAGCCGACTGATTTTAGTAAAACTCAAAGGTGAAGAATGGTACACGAAAAAATTTATTCCAACTATTTCTCCAATAACCTTGATCGCACTTTTGTTTACAATTGTGATAATGTTCTCGTTAAAAGGCGAATTGATTGTGGAGATCCCCATGGACGTGCTAATTATTGCAGTCCCGCTACTTATCTATTTTAGTATAATGTTTATCATCGGCTTTTTCTTTACCAAAGCCATGGGTGCTGAATATGACAAAACAGCCGCGGTAGCATTTACGGCAGCCGGAAATAATTTTGAATTAGCGATTGCCGTTGCCATAGCCGTTTTCGGACTTAATTCGAGACAAGCCTTTGCGGGAGTGATTGGCCCTTTAATAGAAGTTCCGGCATTGATTTTATTGGTTCGGGTTTCTTTTTGGTTGAGGGAAAAGTATTATGTAAAAGCCAACGCGTAAAGCCATCAATAGGAAGGAAAATAAAGTGCAGAAACACTAAAGTCACAGCACCATAAAGCAATTTGATCAACAATAAAAAGATATTAATTACAATGAATTGGATTTTATTAGTTGTAGCAGGATTATTTGAAGTCGCTTTTGCCGCCTGTCTTGGAAAAGCCAAAGAAACCACAGGACTTGAAGCAACCTATTGGTACATCGGCTTTTTAATTTGTTTAGTGATAAGCATGCTCCTCCTGGTAAAAGTCACTCAAGAATTACCAATAGGAACAGCGTACGCAGTGTGGACAGGCATTGGTGCCGTGGGAACCGTGTTGGTTGGGATTCTGATCTTCAAAGAACCAGCAACATTTTGGCGACTACTTTTTCTAACGACTTTAATTGCTTCAATTGTCGGGTTGAAAATCGTTTCCCATTAAATTAACTCGAAAAAAAATCCTGTACAGCCAACAACATGGTATAGTACTTTGCAGATTTTTTTAGGCCTAGCCATATTTTGAGATGACGAAGGGCAATGCACTACCAACAATTTCATTTCGACTTGTTTTTTTTCTGAATGTCCTCAATCTGCCAAACAAAGTGCGAAATATTTGCATCAGCGGTCGAGCCGTAGGAGTCAATCAACGTTCCCTTCTTGCCGTCATGCGTTTCTATTAAATAAAGAATAGAATTGTCGTCCGGATTGCTATAGCCTTCAAAGCGATAAAAATTCGCAATCACTAGTTGATCGGCCTTGTAGGGGTGCGAAGCCTTTGCGCTCGTTAAGGCTCCGCTCACCACTCTAAAGTTTTCTTTATATCCCATACTAACTGCTTTATCCACTTGTTCGGAAAGTGTGGTCATCTTTTCGGTTGCATCTAACTCTTTCATAACCTATTTAATTTTAAAGTTCGCCTTTATCGGCCATCTTCTTCATTTTCTTGTTTGCGTATATCGCCACTTCTACCCTGCGGTTTTTATGTCTATCGGCATCTGTTTCATTGGATGCGATGGGCTGTTCTTCGCCATACCCTTTGGTCGTAAGGCGGTTGCCAGCTACACCTTGTGTTTTCAGATATTGTGATACGCTGCGCGCTCGTCTTTCTGACAAATCCTGATTGTACTTAGCTTCGCCTGTATTATCCGTATGGCCTTCAATTAAAATTGACGTGTCGTCATACTTATTAAGAGTAACTGCAAGTTTATCAAGATTAGCTTTGGTATCACCGGCTAACGAAGTCGAGTTAACATCAAACTGCAATCCGGAATTAAACGTGATGAGAATTCCCTCACCAACCCGTTGCACATCGGCTCCTTCAAGATCTTTCTTTAACTCTTCTGCCTGTTTATCCATATGGTTGCCAATAAGTGCGCCTACGGTGCCGCCAACGGTAGCACCAATAATGGCACCCACAGCAGTATTATCAGAACTATGGCCAATCACTGCACCAATGGCACCCCCTGTGCCTGCACCAATAGCACCGCCCTTCGTGGCGTTAGTTGCATTACAACCGACCAAAACCTGGATCAATACTACAATGGCCATCATGAGTAGGGCCATGGGGAATGTGGTAATCTTTCTTTTCGTTTTCATAACTGAATTATTTATCGGAATTTTTCAATGCGACATCAAGCTTTTCATTCAGGCGCTCGCATTCCACCTTTATTTCACTCCAGGTATTTTTTGCACCTTGTTGAATATCATCCCAGGCTTGATCGCTTGAGCGGTCAATATCGTCTAACGCAGTTTGTACCTTTTGGCGATGATCGATCAACTTTGCCTTAAGATCTTCCAGTTCCTTATTCGAGGAATCTTTGCTGTTCTCAAGTCTTTTTGAGATTTTATCCAGCTTCGTGTTGATGTCGTCACGCAGTGATCTTAAATCTTTAGCAATTTCCTGCTTTTCATTTTTAATATCGCGTTCAATTTCTTTCTGCGTTTTTTCTGCTTTACTATCCCCGGAAGGAGAGCAGTTAAACAAGAGGGTTGCACTCATCAACATAGAAAGTGCTATAATTAAATTTTTCATGATTATTTAGTTTGTGTACGTGAGAAATTAGTTTTTACCTGATTACATTTTTTCAATTTCTTCTCTCAACTCAGCTTTGGTTTTACCCAACTTAGTCTGCAAGCGCCCTAACAATTCGTCATCTTTACCCTCAGCAAATGTCAGATCATCATCTGTTAGTACTCCGTACTTCTGCTTTAGTTTCCCTTTGACTTCGTTCCAGGCACCCTTCATTTGTAGCTTATTCATACTATGTCTATTTAAAATTTGAATTGATTAATTAAATTTTTACACGATCGCTGGCATGGGCAATAGCACCTTTACTGCGTTTTGCAAGTTCATCGATGCCCTGATTGTATTTCACCTTTAAGTCACCCACTGAATCTTCAACAGAATGCTTTAGGCCGCCCAATAAATGTTTTGATTCGCGCATTAGTTTCTTTCTTGTTTGCACACCACTGCGTGGGGCAAGCAGAATTCCAACAGCTACTCCAATTGTTGCACCGGCTAATAATCCGCCTATTAAGTTTTTCGCTTCCATAACTTGTATTGATTGATTTAGTTTATATTCTCACACCCTGTAAGAACTTCAGGTACTCTAAAGAAAAATAGATGCCAAGTGCCTATAAGCGGCTTAAAGTGAAGAATAAACCCCGAGAAGTATCGATTCCGTGTAATAAAGTCCACACACTCAGAATAAAATACCACAATCGTTACTCCAGATAGACACAGCACATCAAAATGGAGTTTGATTTTTAGCTTGGTTAACGGTTTTTAATTACATGGCATAGATTTGAAGCATCTCAGGAAAACAAACTGTTATGAA
>Ga0154020_10002052_pt1 | contig 24525 bp, 21 predicted proteins | sample Klosneuvirus_201_FD_109709 | JGI IMG/M metagenome (GOLD analysis project Ga0154020, IMG submission 109709) | Active sludge microbial communities from wastewater, Klosterneuburg, Austria - Klosneuvirus_20160825_MG | ecosystem: Engineered > WWTP > Aerobic digester > Activated sludge | place...
ATGTTGAACGTGCGGTCGAGAAACTTGATGACCCGCCCGTGCTGCATCAGGTAGCGCAGCGTCTGTTTGATGTGTTCGTCGGGCAGGTAACGCACCTTGTTGTCGAGGCTGGCCAGGCAAAATTCGCATTTGTACGGGCACCCGCGGGAGGTCTCCACGTACAGGACTTTGGTGGCGAGCGTGTCCGGCGGGTCGTTGCGCCAGGGCCGGATGTCGCGGTATTCTTCGAGATTGAAAATAGCCGGATCGGACACGTACCGAACCGCTCCGTCGGGTGTTTTGCCGGCCACATTGGGCAGGTGCCCGACTTCGGGCCAGGCGTACAAAAAGGCCCGGAACGGTGTTTCGCCTTCGCCGGTGATGATAAAATCAACTTCCGGCCGCGCCAGCACATCCTGCCAGTCGTAACTCACTTCCGGGCCGCCGAGCAGCACCTTTGTCGACGGGTTGATGGCCTTGATTTTTCGGGCAGCGTCCAGGGTTTGGGTGATGTTCCAGATATAACAACTGAATGCAACGACATCAAAACCGGCACAAAACCGGGCGACTTCGTCCCGATCCTGATTGATGGTAAACTCCCGCCACGCCAGTCCCGGCCAGTCCCGGTTCAATTCGTACAGCAGACGAATCGCCAGGTTGGTGTGGATGTATTTTGCGTTGAGTGTCGTGAGCAGGGTCTTCATCGGGTTGCAAAGAACGGTAGTGAAAACGGATATGGCGGCTACTTTTTTAGCCTTGTTCTGGCTGCGGATATTGCTTGCAAATCCAGGCCAACAGATTTTTATAAATTTAATACAAGGATGAGTATCCCCCGAATTGTTGCGTTTTGGAAGGTTTTTGTGTGGTTTTAGGGGGGCGGCAAGACAGATCAGGAATTGGCAAAAATCAAGGATAGGGCGAGCAAATGACTTCCCGATTACTTTTGTTACTCGACAGCATATCACCCAGACCTGAATTCAAAAAAATATGCCCATCCGCGACCGCCTCTGGAAAACGATCTTCGAGGATTTTTTCCAGGATTCCATGTTTTTCTTTTTCCCCAATCACGCCGATGAAATTGACTTTGCCCATGCGCCGGAGTTTTTAGACAAGGAACTCAGCAGGATTTTTCCACGTAGCCTCCAGCAAAAGGGCCGCGTGGTGGACAAATTAGTGAAAATCCGCCTCCGCGACGGTGCGGTGGGTTGGCTGCTGATCCACATCGAAGTGCAGGGCTACCACGATCCCGACTTCCCTTTGCGGATGTATCAGGCTCAGTACCGAATTTCGGAACGCTACGGCAAGCCGGTTGCTGCCTTGGCCGTACTCACCGACGATGACCACGCCACCGCACCGAACGCCTACGAGAAGGGCATCTGGGGCACGCGCCTGCGCTACGAATATCCGGTATACAAAGTGGCGGCCCATCCGCCGGAATCGTTTGCAGACGGCAATAACCCTTTCGCCATTGTCATGGAGACAGCCTATTATGGCCTGAAAAAACACCGGCTGGACGATGACGGCAAGATGAAAATCAAGTTTGCGCTGGTGCGCAAACTCCTGCGAAGAGGCTACGACAAGGAGCGGGTGCGCAAACTCCTGGATTTTATTGATGGCTATGTAAATTTTGATGATATCCTCCTGCACGATTAATTTGCGGGGGAAATTGACAAACATTTTAAAACTGCTCCAACCATGACTATCGAACAAATCGTCACGCAGCATTACAAACGGTTGGCACGGAAAGCAGGCCGTGCGGAAGGCCGTGCAATCGGTCTTGCGGAAGGCCGCGAAGAAGGCCGCGAAGAAACCACTGAAAACCATATCCGTAAAATGCTGCTCAAAGGATTTTCCGTCGAGCAAATCGTGGATGTGCTGGAGATTTCGCCCGAATTCGTGGAGCAAATCCGCGAAAAAATAGCCCGCGAGCATAGGTAGTCGTGCTCGCGGGCCTTGTCCTTTCTTCGGAATTCTGCTCAATTCATCTTGATCTCAATCGCCCCGTTCGGCTTGTCGAAACCCGACAGCGAGTAGCCGAACGTGAGCATGACGTACCGCCCCAGTACGTTGCTGCGTTGCTGCTCCACGTAGTTCAGGCTGCTGTTCCGGGTGATGCCCTGGTTTTGCGCCAGCAAGTCGAACACCGACAGGCGAACGCGCGCGCGGTTGTTTTTCAGGAAATAATGCGTCACCCCGGCCCGCCAGAGCGGAATGGTCGTGCGCTCGCCGAAGGCCTCCTCGGAGTACACCGTGTACTCGAATTGTGTTTCAAACATCCAACGCCGCACCGGCGTATAACGCAGTTCGCCGTACCAGGCGTGGTTGGCAAACTGCTGATTCTGCGCCGTGCTCACCGACCAGTCGGTGTTGGTCGTGTTCAGCCGGATGCCGGCCAATACATCCACCACATCCTTGTTGCGGTTCTCCAGGGAAAAATCTATACCGTTGCGCCAGTCGCTCACGTCGTTGCGCACGTCGTTCACGAACAGGATGCGCTGCGAAAGGCCGGTATTGACCTGCAGGCGAAACTTAATTTTAAGCGGGCGGATGGGCGCACTGAACTGGAGGCTGCCACGCAGGGCCGTTTCCTGCTCCACGTTCAGGGGCGTGATCGTGCGGCGCAGCAGGGAGTCAATGACCGTGGCATTCGTGATTTTGTCCGCCGTGTACGAGCCGGTCAGGTTGGCAAAAAACGAGGTAAACGAAAACTGGTCGTACAGGAAGTAGCCCAGGCGCAATTCGTGGGTGTACTCCGGTTGCAGGTTCGGGTTGCCGATGTACACGTTCAACGGGTCGGTATTGTTCACCACAGGCTGCAACTGTTCCGGCGAGGGCTCGGTGAACCGGGTAGTGTAGCCGAAGTTCAGGTGGTTGGCTGTTGCAAATTCGTACTCGCCGAACATGGCTGGCAGGAAGCGGGAGAAGCGGGCGTTGAATGGCTGATTTTCGCCCACCACGCTGTTTTCAAGGCGCGACTCCTGGAAGGCCACGCCCGCAGTAAGTTTGAACTGCTTTCGGTTCATCATCAGGTTCAGGCCCGCCCGGTCATACACATAGCCCCGGCGGAAGTGGTTGGACAGATTCTCGTTGCGCGTTTCGCCGACGGGCAGTTGGTCGAAGAACTCTCGGCGATTTTCATTCGTGTAGTTTTGCCGGGAGGCGTTCAGTTCGAGGTAGCGGCTCCGGCCCAGCGGCTCGGTATAGGTGAGCGACACGCCGTACTGGTTGCTGCCGTCGGCTACATCCTGCCGCTGGCGGATCGTGTCGGCAATGACCGGCTGCACAAAATAGCGGTTCACGGCAAACAGGGATCCGTCCTGCTGCCGGTCGTTCATCCCGAACGACCCCTGCGCCACCACGGCGCGACCAGGTTTGCGGAAACGCAGGCGGTACTGTAGCGACGAGCGCAGGTTGTAACTGCTCCCTTCACTGAGGTAGTCGCGGAGGCCTTCGTTCTGCGGATCGCCGAACGCGTTGAAGGCCGCTGTGCTGCCGCGGCTGTCGAACAGGGCGTCGTTCAGGCCGCCGTTGGCACGCAGAATGAGGCTCTGGAACGAGTCAATTTTATGGCGGAAATGCAGGCTTAGGTTGTGCCCGAAGTTGCGGCTCAACTGGTCTTCCTCCTCCGTACCGGTGAACAGGCCGCCGGCGCCGAGGTTCTGGCTGTTGCTGCTGAGGTCGAGGTCGTTGCGGAAGCGGTTGAGGAAATAACTGGCCGTCAGTTCGGTGTTTTTCGAAAAATCCTTGCTCCAGTTCAGGCCGCCGGCCAGCGACGTGCGGATGCCCTGCGCTCCCTGGCCAGTGTTGAGCGGAATGCCTCCACCGCCGTCGCCGCCCATCTGGATGCGTCCGCCGCCGCCAGACATCATGGCGCCAATGCCGCCCATGAACTGCATGTAGTCGTCCATGGAAAAGCCCTGCTGGTTGGTGTTGTTGGCCATGCCGATGGCCGAAAGGCGGTCGCCGGGGGTGAACCGGTTGATGTTGAACTTGCCCTCATAGCGACCCTCGGTGCCGGCTCCGGCGTCGGCCTTGCCGAAATAACCGTCCTTGTGGCCCTCCTTGAGTTTGAGGTTGATGGTGCGTTCGTCCTGCCCGTCCTCGATGCCGGTAAACTCGGCCATGTCTGATTTTTTGTCGTACACCTGCACCTTGTCCACCGCTTCGGCAGGCAGGTTTTGAGTGGCCACGCGGGTGTCTTTTCCGAAAAACTCCTTGCCGTCCACGAGCACATTTTTTACGTCCTCGCCATGGGCTTTTACGGTGCCGTCGCGTTGCACCTCGATGCCGGGCATTTTTTTCAGAAGTTCCTCCACGGCATCGCCGGGCTGTACTTTGAAAGCGGCGGCATTGTATTCCACGGTGTCGCGGCTGATACGCATGGGATCACGCTCGGCGCTGATTTCCACGGCAGGCAGCACCTCGTTTGAAGGTTCCAGCCGGATGCGGCCAAGGTCAATTTCTGCACGTCCGGGTTCTACCGTCACGGTTTGCCAGTGGGTCGTGTAACCGAGATAGGTGGCTTGCAACAGGTAGGTGCCTGCGGTTTTCGCTTTCAGGGAAAAACGCCCTTCGGCATTGGCAGTAGCGAAGGCGTGCATGACGGAGTCCTGGGTCATCAGCACGACGCTGACGGCAGGTAGTGTGGCTCCGGTATTATCGGAAAAAACGCCCTGCAGCACTGTTTTTTGGGCATAAACGGCGCCACAGAGCAGGGAAAAGGCGAGAAGGAAGATTGCTTTCATAGCGAAATGTGAAAAGTGTTTTTGCTGTCGGTGGTGTACGATACGTTTGTCATTCCGTAGGAATCCGTCCGCTCGAAGGGGGGCGCCCGTAGAGGGGAGGGTCACAGAGGCTCACAGAGAAAAAAAAGAGGTTCACAGAGTTTTTCTCCGATTTAGAGCGGACGGATTCCTTCGGAATGACAAAACTCTGTGAGCCTCCGTTCACTCTGCGAGCCTCTGTGACACTCCCCTCTACGGGCGCCAAAAACTCAATGCCCGCCGTGGTCCTCCGTGCGGATGATCATGCGTACACCTTTGCCCTGGCCGCCCATTTCGACGCCCATTTCTTTCATTTTTTCGGCTTCAATGACCTTGAATTCTTCGGCAGTAACTTTTTTGCCCTTTGTCGGCTGTTCGATTTTGTCCACGGCCTTCAGGTCAAGTTTGGTGACGATGGTGGTGCGATTGCCGTTGTCAATATCCAGTTCGAGGATGAGGCCGGGCAACATGCCGTAGCCGCCGGGGCCTGCCGGCACGGGGATTTGCGGCGTAAACCAGGCCACCACCTGTTCGGAAGTATCCTGAAGCATGGCTTTCTGGCACTCGTAGTCGCCGATTTTCTTTTTCTCGCCGGTTAGTTTCCATTTGCAGTCGCGCGCAGCGCCTGTGACGAGGAAGTCGCGTCCGAAGAACTCGCGCTGATGCACGGTGTTGCTTTCCTCCAGGTCGGTGAACAGTATGCTTTCGGGGCGTTTCATCACAAACTTCATTTCCTGACCATCTTCTTCGTGGCCCACCTCAATATCGCCCTCACCTTTGACGCCGGCGTTTTTGTACAGCGAAGCCGACTCGGTGAACACGAGCACTTTGGTGGCCGATTGCGACGGCGGGATCATTTTTTTGATCTTTTCGTCCGCGTCGGGCATGTCAAATTTAATCTGGATGGTTTCCTTATATGTGACCTCGCCGGAAGTGTTTTGTGCAGCGAGCAACCAGGGAACAAGGATGAGGGTGGTGAGCAAAAGTAGCTGTTTCATGTTTTTCTTGTTTTTTGATTACATGATTGATAATTACATGATTACATGATTGTTGAAGTCCGTAGGGTTGACCGCGTTGCTCTTTCGCAAACCGTGATGGTGTACGCTTCGGATACTTCTAAAATCTAAAATCATGTAATCGGCAATCATGTAATCCTTGTAAATTGAATATGGGGCAAAGGTAAATTGCCCGCTTCATGCCTGAGGTTAAGCAACCTTGATGCTAGGTTAATTAAGGTTAATGCCGGTTTTTTGCCGATGCAAAAGCCCCTACTTTTGACCCGACACTCACGAAAAAGGCCAACAGCCAACGGCCAACAACCATGTTCACCAACCGCACCTTCCTACTATCCCGTGTCCTGATGACGACCAGCCTGCTCCTGCTGGGCTGCTCGTTGTCGTGGTTTTTGTGGCGGACGTACAAGGAAGAAAAAACCGCGTTGTCCCGCGAGGTGGGGTTTGTGTTTGTCAACACCATTCGAAACATCGAGGGTGGCCTGCTGGACAAACTCGTGTTCCGGCGGAATATGGTCGAAGGGCATCCTTTGCCGGCTGTGCCGAAGATGTTCGTATCCGACTCGGTGAAGGTAATGACCTTCGTCGGGCGCGATGAACATGTAGTGGATACCGGCGACCAGAAATTTGAAATCCACGTAAGCCGCACCGGTGGCAGCGAGATGCCCCTCAACGAAATCCGAGGCTCTATTTCCATGTTCATTGCCATGAGCGGCGACAGCATGATGCGCGGCCCCGGACACTTTCTGGACACAGCGGCGTTCCTGCCGCGCCTCCGCACCGAGTTCGCCCGCGCATTGGCCGACGCCGGTCTGCCCATCCAACATCGCATCATTCGCATGGAAGAAGGGCAGAAGGAAACGCCCCGCGTGCTCCGCTCAGGCCTGTACACCGACATGGCCAACGGCGAGCAATACGGCGCTGAACTGAGCCGCTACGAGTGGTTTTTGCTGCGAAAAATGCTGCCGCAAATCCTGTTTGCGGGGCTGCTTTTTGGCTGTGTGGCGTTGGCATTTTACTTCGTTTTTCGTGCCCTGCGGGCACAACAGCGCCTCACAGATTTGAAAACCGAATTTATCCAAAACATCAGCCATGAACTGAAAACGCCCATCGCCACCATGAGTGTGGCCCTCGAAGCCTTGCGCGATTTCGACGCGCTGAAAAATCCCGGTCTGACCAAAGAGTACCTCGATATTTCCCAACTCGAGCTGCAACGCCTCTCCCTGCTGGTGGAGAAAGTGCTGGGCATCGCCCAAATGGAGCGCTCCGGTACAGCACTGGCAACTGCCGTTTTCGACTTCCGGGAACTTACCAGCGAGGTGCTGGCAGCCCTCCGCCCGCGCTTCGAGCAGGTCGGAGCGTCCGTCGCTCTTGAAACAGAAGGCGCAAATTTTCAGGTCAACGGCGACCGGCTGCACCTCGCCGGCGTACTCTACAACCTGCTGGATAATGCCTTGAAATATGGTGGAGAAAAACCCGCGATCCGGGTGTGTTTGCGTTCCGACACCGACAAACTCCTCCTGCGCGTGCAGGACAACGGCCCCGGCATTCCTCCGGCGCACCGGGCGCGCATCTTCGAAGCGTTTTTCCGTGTACCCTCGCAGGCGGGCCACCTGGTGAAAGGCCATGGACTGGGCCTGAGTTATGCCGCCAAAGTGGTGGAACAGCACGGCGGAAAAATCGCGCTTGATCCGGCTGCCGGACCTGGCGCCGCATTTACCGTTGAGTTGAATGTGGTGTCGTCGTGAATTTTAGTTCACAGCCGAGGCGCTCGCGGGGTCACGACCACTGCGCGATTTTCTCCCGCAATAAGTTTGGATTGATCGGCTTGCTGAGGTAGTCCTCCATACCGGCAGCCCGGCAGCGTTCTTCTTCGCCGGTGGTGGCGTTGGCGGTGAGGGCAATGATGGGCGTAGCGATACCCGCTTCGCGGATGGCGCGGGTGGCGGTGAGGCCGTCCATGATGGGCATTTTGATGTCCATGAGCACAAGGTCGTACGCGTTTTCGGCTGCTTTTTGCAAAGCGATAGCGCCATTTTCGACCACTTCTATGTCGGGGGCGTCCATGATGCTGAGCAAGAGTTCCTTGGCGAGCATTTGGTTGAAGTGATTATCCTCTGCAAGCAGGATTTTGCGCGAGGGCAGTTTGGCGTTGGCCGTACTTGCTCCGTTGAGGTGGGGTTCCGCCTGGGGCATTTCGCCCGGCGCGACGGGCATGGTGAACGCGAACACAGAGCCGTTGCCGGGCGTGCTTTGCACGGAGATTTGTCCACCTTGCAGTTCGACCAATTGTTTGGAAATGGCCAGGCCCAGCCCGGTGCCGCCGTAGCGCAGGTGCGTGTGCTCGCCCGCCTGCACAAAGGCGTTGAAGAGGTTGGGCAGTTCGTCGGCTTCGATGCCGATACCGGTGTCGTGCACCTCAAAACGCAGGGCAAGGCCGGTGTCCGGGCGCCGCTGGGCGACATAGCAGTACAGCCGGATACGACCGGCTTCGGTAAACTTGACGGCATTGCCCAGCAGGTTGAGCAGGATTTGGTTGAGCCGGGCGGCATCGGCTACGACTACCTCCGGCACTTCGGGGGCGCAATGCAGTTCCAGATCAATTTTTTTCTGGCCTGCGTTTACCCGGAACATGCTGATCTGCTTGTTGAGGAGTTCGCGCAGGCGGAACGGAACGGGGTGGAAGGTGATTTTGCCCGCCTCCACTTTGGAGAAGTCTAGGATATCGCTAACAAGCGTCAGCAGGTTTTCGGATGCAAACTCGATGGATTCGATGTACTCGCGTTGTTTGGGATCCAGGTGTGTTTTGCTGAGCAGGCCGGACATGCCGATGACGGTGTTCAGCGGCGTACGGATTTCATGGCTCATATTGGAGAGGAAGATGCTCTTGAAGTGGCTTGCCTCGGCGAGGTGGGTGTTTTGGCGTTCGATCTCGGCGCGTTGGCGTTCGATCTCGGCATTTTGGCGGCGTATTTCGCGGTTGGTGCGGTTTTTTTGAAGGAAAAGCCGGAACAGGAGAAAGGAAATGGCCGCAAATGCCAGTAACCCGGCGAGTAGACCGGTGCGCACGGCGCGTTGGTGGCCGGCCTCGGCTTCGCGCAGGGCGTTGGCCTGGTTGAGCAGTTCGATTTCTTTTTGCTGGCTTTTGAACAGCGCTTCGTTTTCGCTCAGTCGGGCAGTTTTGGCCTCCAGTTCGAGGACGGCGTTGAGGTTGTCCGTTTCGAGGGCTTGCATACGCTCGTGTTCGGCGGCGGCGGCCAGTTTGCGGGCGCGCAGTTCGGCAAGTTGTTGCAGCAAGGTCAGTTCGCGCACCTTGGCCTCGGTGTTCAGTTGGCCGATCTCCCGTTCTTTGCGCTCGGTGTCGAACTTGACCTGCATTTGGGCCACTTGCTGGCTGATTTCAAGGTTGTAAATGGAGTCGGAATATATTTGGGAGATATTTTGGAAATCAATGGCGAGGTTGAACAGGGAGTCTTTCATCCAGGTAATCGGGGTCATTCTGGCGAGGGTGCCGTACATATCCGCCATGTTCCCGTAGGCTCTTGCGATGGTGATTTTACTGCCCACTTCCTTGCCTTTTGCCAGGGCCTGTTCGTAATGATGGAGCGCCGGACCGAATTGCTCATTTTTGCGGTAGGCAAGGGCAAGGCTGTTGTGCGCAGCGGCGGCGTTCGTATGGTTGTTGATTTGTTCGTAAGCCTCAAGGGCTTTTTGATAATATTCAATGGCCAGGGCGGTTTTTTCCATGCCACCGGCACACACGCCGAGGTTGTTGTACAACGTGCCCCAGCCGGTAGTTTTGCCCAATTTTTCGTAAATGGTTTTTGTTTCCTGAAACATAGCCCACGCCTCGTCATAGCGCTTGAGATCCACCAACAGCCCGCCGTAGTTCAGGTAAAGCGAACTCAGCCGTTCCCCGTCGTTCTCAGATCGGAATATTTGGAGGGCTTTTTGGTAATGGCGCTCCGATTCCGCATGGTTTTTTTGCCGTTTGAAAATAGTACCCAGAGCATTATAGCAGGAACCCATACGCATCCGGTCGCCCGCGCGCTCGTACAGGTTGAGGGCCTTGTGTGTTTGGCCGACGGCCTCCGGGTATTCGCCGCGTTGCATGTGGTACCAACCAAGATAAAAACAGGCAACTCCCCGATCGGTAAGCGTAAGGCCCGGAATTGTTTTGCCCTGTTCGAGCCCCTCGGTCAGGCTCAGGCTTTTTTCGGAGTATTCCCGGCTGCGGGCGGGACTGGAGGTGAGCAGCAGATACGCGAGTTCGTTGAGCGTCTTGACCCGGGTGGAATCTTCCGTGGCGCCGGCGAGTTTTTTTTCCATAGCCTCGACTTCGGCGGCGCTTTGGGCCACCAAACAGGCCGCGTTTGCCAACAAGGCAAAACAGGCTAAGAAAATCGCTAACCACTTGTTTGTCATGTGGCAAAAGTAGGCCGGGCGTTTTTGGCAAAATGTAAAAAAGGGTAAAAAGGCTGCTGGCTGTTGGCTTACAGAGCGCGATACTCAACTCAAGCGGTGTACGCTTATTCGGAAGCCAACGGCCAATGGCTAACCGACAACTGCCGACTGCCCTCACCGCGCTTCTACTTCCAACACCAGCGGCACGATGAATCCCGCACTCCGGGTGGCGGCCACGAACCCGATATGATCATCGGCATAGGTGATGTCGACTGCGGGTACGGCGTGTTTGCCGAGGATTTGCAGGAGGTTTTGGGCCATGTCTCCTTCCTTGCGACCGAGCAGTTCGGCTAATTTGCCTACGGTGTCTATTTTTCGTTTGGAAAAAAGTACGACGAGGCGGTCGGTGCCGGGATGGGCGATTTTCAGGGCCTTGGCCGGGCCGGGAATGACGACCTCGCCGCCGCCGGCCAGGAGCAGGGGGCTTTCGTTTTGGCCGCTGAATTTGTCGTTTAACCCTGCCTGCCGCGGCCAGTGGAAGTGAACGGCCTTTTGCGCATCTATGCTGAACACGTACAGGTACTCATCGTCGCGTTGGGTGGCGGCGAGCAGTTGGAACAATTTGCCCACCGGCCAGTCTTTTTGGCGCAGCCGGTACAAGCAGCCCTGCCGTTCCACCTCGGCGGCTTCAAACAGGGGTTGGTTGCTCTGTTCCTGCCAGCCGGTGAGGTGGCGAAACTGAAAATCGCCGGCCAGTTCGATCAGCGGGCGCTCTTCGCTGTTTTGAGTTTCGGGGTTTCGGGTTTCGGGTTTCGGGTTTCGGGTTTCGGGTTCTGTGGTGGTGGATTGGGCGGGCGTTTCCGGATTGGTCATTTTGGCCGGCGCCACGAGGTAGATCGTGTAGGCATACTTGCAGAACTCGCCGAAGTCTTTGTATTTCACCCAGATGAAGCCGTTGTCGCCCCAGTTTTTTCCCCAGGAATTCATGAGTCGGAAGGCTTCCTTGCGGTCGTCGTAGCCCACCACCACCATGGCGTGGCCGCCTGCGGGGGCGGTGTTGCCAAGCGTGGGGTGCCAGTATTGCGCATTTTTGAGTTCGTAAAAATTGCGCAGCACCATCATGCCGATCACAACGGGTTTGTTTTTGGAGAGCACAACTTTTACGCGCTGCACCTTGACGGCGGGGTCCTCTTTGGTTCCGAACAGCGTGAGAAAGTCCTCAATGGCAAAACGTTTGGCATGGGTGGCCAAGGTACTGTCGGGCGCCTGTTGGCAGTCGTTCACATCGAAGTCGAACTGCCGGGCGAGGCAGTCGCCCTGCTCCATGAGCAGCCGCATGGCATCGGAGATTCGGGAGCCCTTGCGGCAGTCTTCGGTACGAATCTGGTTGTACAGGAAAAGTGCCGAATGGGCGTTGCGGGTGATCACGGCCTGCTCGGTGCATCGGTTCAGGATAGCCCGCTGGATGGACAACGCCCCGTAGCCCGCCGCCCAGCCTACGCAGGAAAAAATGAGGCCCTGGTGCCGCACTTCGGGGCAATAGGGCGTCAGGTCCATGGCGATGGGCAGGTCGGCTTTGCTGCCGTCCTCGGGCGCCTGGCGGGGCTGGGTGTCGTAGGTATCGTCTTCGAGCACAAGGCCGGAGACGAGTTCGTCGGGGGTTTGGGCCGAGCCGAGCACGGGCAGAAGGAGGAAAAGGAGGACGCAGAATTTCATGGCCGTGAATGGATTTTGATGCAGCCTAACTTGCAAACGAAGCGGTTCCAGCCTCTGTCGCCACTATGTCCGCCGCCGAACGCATCGCGGCAACTTTTGGGGCAAGCCCCAGCCAAAGCGCCAAGTTGCCTGTCGAGATCGGCCTCTATTTTGGCCAGTTCGCGTTGCAAGCCTTCGTACTGCGCCTGGGGCATCGTTGCCCCGGCCTGTTGTGTTTTGGTAACCAATTTGCGGGCGGCTCCGATCACAGGCAGGTATGCTGCCGCCTCATGCACTTTTTGCACAGCGGGCACCAGCAGCGCCATTTCCCGGCCGGCATCGTCGGCAGCAGCGACAAACCCGGAAACATCTTGCCGGGATTGTGAACTGCAGTTCGTTGCGGCAACAAAAATGAATAAAATCGCTGAAAGCAAACGCACTGCCGGGTGTTTCATAACCAATTTGTTTTTTATAAAATGAGCAAGCCCATGTTTCTTGAGCAATCCTGTGCAAACGAAACGGATCGGAATTTGTCGTTTTTCGCATCGGAAGGATCGGAAACATGGGCTTGGCTCTTTCAGGAATATCTCCATAAGGGAGAGATCGGGTGTTCTTTAGTCGTTGCCGCCGCTTACGGGGCCAACTTTTATACATCCGATCTTGCAGACAAAGCGTTGCCAGCCTTTCCCGCCACCCCATCCGGGAAAATCGGCGGCACATTTGCCATGGCAGGTGTGCGGAGCTTGTTGGGATTGGGTCTGGGAATCGAGGTTGGCTTCGATTTTGCCCAATTCCCGCTGGAATCCATCGTACTGGGATTTGCTCATGCTCGAACCGGCACGTTTTACCTTTGCGGCCAACTTACGGGCAGATTCAATTACCGGCACGAAACCAGCCGACTCACGTGCTTTCTGAATAGCAGGAAGCAGCATGGCCATTTCGTTGTCGGCATCTTGAGCAGCCGAAAGTAAATCCGCCACTTCCGTGCGGGATTGTGCGTTGGCGATGGAAGCGAGGCCCAGAAAGGCGAAGAAGAAGGACAGGGACAGAATGTGTTGTTTCATTACGAGAATGTTTTTGAATTGGATGAAGTGTTGTTGTTTTTTTGATGGGACAAAGGTCAGGGCCTACCCCCGGTGAAAGAGTAAACAAGTATTAAAAAGCCTGAAAAAGGATTTAAATGTTGATATTTCGAGAAGCAACTATTCCGGACATTCCCCAAATCCAGATCGTGCGGAACTCCGTGCGGGAGAACACCCTGTCCGATCCCGGCCTGGTGACCGATGCCGACTGCGCCGACTACCTGACCCGGCGCGGCAAAGGCTGGGTATGCACGGTGGATGACCGGGTCGTCGGTTTTTCCATTGTGGATCTGGTGGACCGCAACGTGTGGGCCCTGTTCCTCCTGCCGGAGTATGAGGGACAAGGCATTGGCCGGCAACTACACGACCGCATGCTGGACTGGTACTTCGACCAAACGCCGGACACCATCTGGCTGGGCACCGCCCCCGGCACCCGCGCGGAGGGTTTTTACCGAAAAGCCGGCTGGCGGGAAGTGGGCACGCACGGCAAGGGCGAGGTGAAGTTTGAGATGACCCGGGAGGAGTGGATGGGGCGAAGGCACCGGAAGCAGTGATTGCAAAGCGCCTTTTCACCATGACTGGGCGGCTGCTATACTATTTTTCGCTTTTTTGTCCTTTCCTGTATCTTTGGCACCTAAAGTCATTGGCTACCAGAAACCAAAGAGAAATCACCAAACCCGCACCACCGCATATTCATCAAAAGCCGAATCATTGCTGACAATCACTATTTTGTCAACAATGGCCTGGGCAATAATCAAACGGTCGAACGGGTCGCGGTGAAACAAGGGAAGACGCTCATTTTCGATGACGTGTTCGCGGCGAATGTCGAGGGTGAGAAATCCGTTTTCGGAAACTTCGTCCATGAATTCGGACAGCGGCAGACCTTTTATATCCAACTTGCCGAGGTTCTTTTTGATGGACATTTCCCAGAAAGAAGCCATGCTCACAAAGCAAGTATTGCCATCATCTTCGATGGCTTGCCGGGCGGCCGGGCTGAGCATCGGGTTGTTTTCCGCAAACCAGATGATGGATTGCGTATCAATCAAAACGTTCATTGCATGTATTCTTTGAAGTCCTCCAACGGCGCGTTGAAGTCCGGTGTCATCACAAAACGAGCCTTGCTAAATCCCGCACGGCGTTTTTTTCGAGTTGGGTGCGGCTGCAAAACGACCACAATTTGATACATCCCCTCGGGAATGCCCGGCAAAAAAATCACCGGGTTGGCACCTTCCAAAAAAGCCTCTGTTGAAACCGTAATCATCTTTTTAATAAAATTTGCCACAAAAATAATCAATTTTTCACACCATGCACGCCTGCAACATGGATTGTAACGAGTCCCCAATCCCCCGCAAGCATGGAACATCAATCCAAAGCATCTACCGATGCCGTTGCAGGAAAAGATTGCACGCTGGGTGTGAGTTTATCAAAACAAAAAGCCGACAGTAGCCCGGAAACTCCGAACCACTATCGGCCTCTGGCAAGTCGCTTGAGGGTGCGTTATGCCTAAAGTGCTCACCACCGCGCCTTCCGCACCAACTCCTTCCAGTTTCCCGTCCCCGCCGGCTTCCCTCCCGTCTCATACCCCCGCTCAAATCCCGCTTTGTCCAGCACGACAATCTCGGCAAGTTTTTCCTTGCGAAGCCCCGCATTCAGCACAGCCAGTTCTTTGCCGAAATAGCCGTCCGCTTTGGCGCGGGCCTGCTGAAGTTCTGCTTTGACGGCTTCCTTGCGATCCAGCACGGAACTGGTGGGCAGGTCGTCGGAAAACTCCGTGAATACGTACAACTTGCCGAGCCGGGCGCGCAGTTGCTGCTCGCCGGTAATGCCTCTGGACTCGATGGTCTCGGTGAGCGTTTTGCGGAACGCTTCGATCTTGTCGCTGTACTGCGTCAGTTTGGTTTTCAGGGCCTTGTCCTTCACCACAGCCGCGCGTCGGTCGGCGCTGTCCTTGACACCCTGCACCTGGGCCACGAGCAGGCCGAGGTCCTCCACCAGCCCGAACAGTTCTTTGGAAATCGCATTCCGTTTGGCATAGTCAAGGTCGGGCTGCACGGGGTCGGGGATCAGTTCCAGCGTACCGGTGTCGGAGAAATCACCCGCCTGGAGCCGAACCTGATACGTGCCCGGCAGCGCCAAGGTGCCGATGAATCCCGCATACACCCCGGCTTCGCCTTGCACGAGCACACCTCGCGCGGCTTTGGGCGGCGCGGCGCGCATGTCCCAACGCACGACATTGATGCCCTTTCGTTTGGTGCCCGGCAGTGCGACCAACTTTTTCCCGGAAGGATCGTAAATTTCGATGCTCACGTCACCGGTGTTCAGGCGGTCTTTGAGGTAATACTGGATTGCGGCGTTTTCCGATGAATTCGGGCCGGCGTAGGCATCGGTGTTCGGGAATGCCTGTCCGTAGTGGCCCGTCGTCACAGGTACCGGCCGGGTACGCAGCAAGGCGGCGTCTTTTTGCAGCAATTCGGGTGTAAGTCCCCGAAAAGGCGCGATGTCGTCCACAATGAAAATGCCCCGCCCGTGCGTAGCGATCACGAGGTCGTTGGTGCGCGGCTGGACGACCATGTCCCGCACCGCCACGTATTCGGGGAATTTGGCTTTGTACTGCACCCAGTTCCGGCCGGCGTCGGTACTGATGTAGAGGCCGAATTCAGTGCCGAGGAAGAGCAGGTCTGGGTTTACAAGGTCTTCGATGATGACGTGTGCGTAGCCTTGCAGCACATCGCCGGTGCTGAGGAGCGACCAGGTTTTGCCGCCGTCGTCGGTGCGGGCGGCATAGGTGCGCATGTCGCCGTAGGCATGGTTGTCAAAAGTGGCGTAGGCGCGGTTGCGGTCGTGGCGGCTGGGGGTCACGCGACTCACCCAGGTACCTTTGGGCACACCGGGAATGCTATGGGAAATGAGCGACCAGGTTTTGCCGCCGTCGCGAGTCACCTGAATATTGCCGTCGTCGGTGCCTGCGTAGAGCAGGTTTTCATCCAACGGCGACGGGCCGATGGAGTAAATCGTGCAGTGGTTTTCGGCGGAGGTATTGTCCACCGTGAGGCCGCCGCTGGCGTACTGTTGTTGTTTGATGGTGTCGTTGGTGGTCAGGTCGGGCGAGATGCGCGTCCAGGTGTTGCCGCGGTCGGTGGTTTTAAACAAAAACTGCGCGCCGCAGTACAGCGCGTTGGGGTTGGCCGTGCCGCGCACAAGCGGCGCGTTCCAGTTCCAGCGGTACTTGGGGTCGCTTTGTTGTTCCTGCGGCTGAATGAATTTGCTTTGCCCGGTTTTCAGGTTCACGCGGTTGATGTTGCCGCCCTGGCTTTCGGCAAACACGATATTCGGGTCGAGCGCGTCGGGCTGCACCCAGAAGCCGTCGCCGCCGTTGAGCGGTTCCCAGTCGCGGTTTTCGATGCCGCCTTTGCTCTGGGAGGGGCCGCGCCAGGAGCCGTTGTCCTGCAATCCGCCGTACACGTGGTACGGCGCCTGATCGTCGGTTGCCACCTGATAAAACTGCGACACGGGCAGGTTTTTCAGGTGTGTCCAGGACACGCCGTAGTCGAGGCTCATGTACACCCCGCCGTCGGTACCGAGGTAGAGGTGGTTGGGGCTGTTCGGGTTGATCCAGAGGGCGTGGTGATCCGAGTGCACCCAGCCACTGCCGGCGCCGTCGTCGGAAAACGAGTAGCCGCCGTCGGTGCTGATAGACATGGAAAATGCCGGGCGGTACACGCGCTTGGGGTCTTTCGGGTCCACCACGAGGGTGCTGAAATAAAACGGGCGGGCAGTCACGTTGGACGTCGCGCTTTGGTGTTTCCAGGTTTCGCCGCCGTCGGCGGAAATGAGCAGGCTGGTGTTTTCGCTTTCGACAATGGCAAACACGTTGTCGGGGGCACTGGGCGCCAGGGCCAGCGCGATGCGCCCAAAGGTACCCGTAGGCAGGCCGTTGGTGATTTTTCGCCAGGTTTTGCCGCCGTCGGTGCTTTTGTGCAACGCACTGCCGGGTCCACCCGATGCGAAAGAATACGGCGTGCGGCGCACTTGCCATAAGGAGGCGAGCAGGACGTTGGGGTTGCGCGGGTCCATGATGACGTCGGCACAACCGGTCTTTTCGTCGGTGTACAGGATTTTTTCCCAGGTTTTGCCGCCGTCGGTGGTTTTGTACAGGCCGCGCTCAGGGCTGTCGCTCCAGAGCGGACCGGGCACGGCTACGTACAGGGTGTTCGGCTCCGTGGGGTGGATGATGATTTTGGAAATATGTTCGCTTTTTTCGAGGCCCATGCGGCTCCAGTTGCGCCCACCGTCGGAGCTGCGGTAGATGCCGAGGCCGACAGCCACGCTGTTGCGCATGTTGCTCTCGCCGGTGCCGACCCACACGACGTCGGGTTTCGACTGGTCAATAGCGATGGCGCCGATGGACTGCGGGTACTTGTCGAACACCGGATCGAAGGTCATGCCCGCCGTGGTGGATTTCCACACGCCGCCGCCGGCGGCGCCCACGTAGAGCACCTTCGGGTTGCTGTTCACCCCTTCGATAGCGGTGATGCGCCCGCTCATGACGGCGGGGCCGATATTGCGGGCTTCGATGGCGCCGAAAGTTGCCGAGGAGAGTTTGGTTTGGGCGTATGTGTCGGAGATTATTGATAATGAAAGCAGTACAATGGAAATGTGGTACCTCATAGATTGTTTTGTTGCAGATGACAGGGAATAAAAAAAGTGTCACAGAGGCTCACAGAGTTTTGAGAGGCTCACAGAGTTACAAAATAAACACCTCTGTGAGCCTCTCAAAACTCTGTGAGCCTCTGTGACACTCCTTGTGTACGCGGGCCTACTTCTTCGGCATATCGAAAATCTTCATGTCCACCACCGGGTTGAACGTCACGTTGGTGAGGGTAATGGTGGTATTGCCCATCATGGGGCTTACCTGTTGCATGGTGTGGGGCATCACGATTCCGTTCACCGTTTTGAAATTGGAGAACACCGTGGAAGTTTCCACTTCCTTGCCGTCCACTTCGTCCACTTGCACGTTTTTGATCTCGTAGTAGGTTGCCGGGTCGTACAGGACGTACTCGACCTTTTTGCCGCCTTTGTTTACTTTGATCTTGTGCGCCTCGGTGCCGTCCACGTCTTCTTTTCCGACATACTCCACCGTGTAGCCTTTTTCCCGGTAACCGATGACGGTGCCGTCAATATCAGTTTGGTCCATCATAGCCTTCGCCTGGTCGGCGGTGAGCGGTTCGGGTTCCGTTTTGCCCATGAACGGGTTGGTCGCCCAGCCCTGACCGCTGTTGACGACGGAGGATTGGGTCATGCCCATGACCGATACATCCATGCGGGAAGACTTGTCGCGGATGGTCGTCATGGTCCAGCCGATCGTCATGCCGGCAGCAGCGTCGGCAGCAATGTTGGCCTCCATTTTCACGGCCTCCACTTTGCTCCAGTTGTCACCGCCGGTGGCTTTGATGTGCTTGCCAATGAGGTCTTCGGCGCTTTGAGCGGTAGCGAAAGCGCAAAAGACGAAGAGTAGTAATGTCGAAAAGAGTGCTTTTTTCATAAATTGATGAGTTTGATTTTAGTGATGAACAGCCGCACGGCCAATGAAAAACGAGATGCAAAACAACGAAAATACGCTGTAGTAACCGGGAAAAATTCGATGAGCAAAAGGGTTCGAAGGATGCAATAGGAAGGAAGGGTGACCGATGTTAATTCACAGGTATGTGATCAAGCGGATTAAATACGAATGGAGATATGAGCGAAGCACGTTCGAGTAATCCAAGCAGCAGGCGCTTCTCCATTAGTTCCATGGCATACAGGTTCTTTTTTTTCGCCAACAGGGAAAGCCCCATTTCTACTGTTCGGTGGGCCAAGTTTGTTTGTTCGTTCAGGCATTGCACTGCGGCTTGCGCGCGCAAACCCGTCACATCCGGTCGTTTGGACACGCGTTTCTCGATTTTTGACCACCAGTAGTTGGCCGATTCGGAGGACCTTTTCAGGTATGCTTCGGCAAAGCAGATTTCTTTCCAAAACTCAAGTTGAAATGCAGCGGGCATCTCGTCGGGTAAGTTCTTCAGACGTTCTGCGGATGTGATGGCTTCCGCTGTTTGGCCCGTGGCCAAGAAATGGAAATACGCGTATAACTCGGCGAAAAGCGCGTAATCCTTGTCCTGCCGCACGATATCCACGTTGGTCATGTCAAGTTGTTCCAATGGTTTGCCCGCTTGTACAAAGGCGATCAGTTCGAGCATGGCGCGTTCTGTCTCGGCGGCCTCGCCGCCCGATATCAGGCGGAAATACCGCGCACGGTCGGTGAAAAACATACCCGTGCGGTTGGGCACGGTTGTCGCCAAAAAGAGCAAAAGCGAGGTGGCAGCGCTCACGAAAAAAAACACCGCCAGCACCCGTAGCCCCACCGATTCGGCACTGATCAAGCCCCAGCCAGCCAGTCCGCCGATGACCGCCAGCAGCAGCGAGCCAAGTGGCCCGGCAATGACCAAGCGGGCGAAGCGCCGAGTCAGGTCGGGTGTTTGCGCTTGAGGCATGGTGGCCGCCACGCCACCGAACAGTTGTGGGTCAGTGTTGAAGTACCACCGGATGCGGTCCGTGCCGGCATCCCGGCGCACGCCCAAAAAACCGGCCACGTACAGGTGAAACCGAAAACCCTGCGCCAGACCCGTGACTAAGTGCGCCAATTCGTGAAACGCCAGCGCGAACCAGAGTGCGAAAAACGCTGCAGTGATCGTCAGGGTTTTCTGGACAGGGCCGTCCAACGGTGCGAAATCACCCATGCCCCGGCCAAACTGCATTCCAAAATAGCCACCGGCCGCCCCGAAGGCGGCTCCGAGCAGCATTTGTCCAATGTGCTTCTTTTTGATTTTCATAGTTGTTGTTCCTGTTTTTCTAAAAGATCAATGTTGGTTTTGATTTGGTCGAGGTATTTGCCGAAGGCCACCTTGCCCATCCAGCGGGCCAGCCAATGGGCCGCCGGCGTGAGCACCACGACCGCGATTCCGAGTATCCACAGCACGGCGGGCTTTTGCAGCATCGTGTCCAGATCGGCTTCCGAGGCGATACCCAAGAAGGCACCACCCGTCGCCGACACGGGATAGATAAACAGCGCGACCTTTTCCTGCCAGTCTATCCAGGCACGCAACTGGTCGTGGTAGGCCTTCATCACCGGAAGCACGGCGCCGCCCATGTCGGGGATCGGGGGCAGGCGGCGCAGTTTGTAGGCCGTGAAAAGCAACGCAGCCAGATATGCCAGAATGAGCACGCCGAAGCATATCCGAATGTACGGGTGCGGGTACTGTACAAACAGCACACAAAACCCGGCGAGAAACACGACGGCAAAGCCCATGTTGATTTTGGCGTTGCGGCGCAGGATGGCCAATGGCGACTGTTTGGGGTGGCGCATCAGGTCGCTGACGGCGAGATGCGTTGGTTCGCCGGGCTTGAAACGGCCTTCGTTCAGGCGTTTCCATTCTTGTTGAATATCCATGGCTTAACCGTTTAGGCGTTTAGTCAAATCGTTTTTGATGCGGTGCAATTTCACGGCGACGTTGTTGGCCGACAGGCCGGTGATGTCGGCGATCTCGTCGTTGCCGAACCCGTCGAGGTGGAGCATGATAAGCGCGCGTTCGGCCTCCTTCAGTTGGCGAATGGCGTCGTACAAACGCTCGGCGTTGTCGGAATCGGGGCGTTCCGGCGCAGGGTGGTCTTGTCCGACGGCTTCCAGCGGGTCGGTGGCGAGCCGGCGCTCCCGTTTGCGAAACGTGAGCACCGTGTTCAGGCTGACCCGGTACAGCCAGGTCGAAAATTTGGACAATCCCTGAAAGGCCGGAAATGCCTTCCAGGCCTGGTAGAGGATTTCCTGCTGGAGGTCGCGGCGGTCGTCGGGGTGCTCCACATACAGGTGGACGACCTTTCGGACAATGCCGATGTTGGCTTCAACTTGCTGCAGGAACACGTGCTCGTCGGTGAACATGTTGCGGGCGTTCGGAATGGTTGTTTGCCTATTGGTATCCGAAGTGGAAGATAAATTACACCGGCACCCAAAAAAATTTTTGTCGGCCGACGCTACTTCATGTATCAGACGAATAGCAGCATCACTACTTTTTCAGCCACTGTTTTTCCAACCTACGGGCGTCTTTGTGCCGGATGTGTTGCGCGTCGGCCAGCAGGATGTCTAAGCGTTTGCGCGCTTCCTCCGCCCTTGACTGGGCAAGCAGGCAAAGTATTCCGTACCACTCGGCATGCTCCGAGGCAGCGCCCAGATTGGCAGCTACAAGGCGGTCGAAAATCTCTCGGGAGCGTCCGTACCGGGCGGTTTCCAGGCAGGCATGCGCCAGTATTTCCTGCACCAGGTAATAATTCGGGTCTCCTGCAGGCACGAATGCTGCTGCTTTGATGACCGCTTCCGGGCCTTGGCCGTCCGAGGCTTCCAGTACACGCTGCAACTGCGTAACGGTGTTTCCGGCAGTATCAGCGTTGCGATAGGTTTCGGAAAAGTTTGGCCGGTCGTAAGCTGCCAGGGCGAGTACCCGCAGCGGCTTGTCGGTTTTTGCCGGCGAAAGCGTGGGCTGTTTTCGGGCGACCGGTACGGACTCCGGTTCTGCCGGCTGCGGGCGGTCATTGGTTCGGCCAGGCGCCGGACGCATGCGTTTTTCCGGGGCAATTCCCGGCGCCGATTGGCCACGATACCACAGCATTCCGGACACGCACAACAGCCCTGCCCCCAACAGCCACCACCACAAGCGCCGACGGCCGGAAGGAGGTTCGGGCAACGGCACTTCCGTTTTCCACCGGAGCATTTTTTCCCGCAGGTCGCGCTCGATGAGCAGTTCCTGACCTTCCTGCTCCAGTTGAAAAATCGCTACCTCCGCCGCCAGTTCCTCGTCGGCAGCTATAGCCTGTTCAAACCTTGCGCGTTCGTCGGCGCTGAGGGTATTGCGGAGGTAGGCGTCAATTTTTTCGTGTATATCCGGATTCATCGTACTAACATGGATTTAAGCAGTGCTTCCAGGCCGGGTTGTTCCCGAATGATCTGCCGAAAACGTTCGCGGCAGCGGTAAACTGCCTTTTTGGCCATATCCGAGCTGCCGTAGCCGGCGTCCCGGGCGATCTCCTCGTTGGAGGCGGCCACCCCCGCGAGCAGCAGCAGTTTTTTGCAGGCTTCCCCCACCCGGGCCAATGCCTGATGAAGCACCGATTGGTGGTCTTCGGCAATGAGCGCCACGTCGCCGGGAGGAACCACCGCGTCGTAGGCGCTTGCCCCGATTTCCACAGTGCGTCGTCTTTTCCGGCTCAAGGTCACCCAATGCCATTTGGCTATGGCGAAAAAATAGGTGCTCAGTTTGCTCTGGCCGTTGTACCGCCCCTGGCGCACATTGCGGTCGAACAGCACGAAGGCGTCCTGAAAAACATCCTCGCCGTCGGCCTCCGTTCCACCGTACGCCACCACGTATTTCCGCACCTGCTCCTGGAGCGCGTCCGACCGGAACAGGTACATCAACGCCGCGTCGCGCTCCCCGGGCGTACCCCGAATGGCGGCTTCCAATGCGGCATCGGACCATTGTCGGTTTTCCTTGTGCATTAATGTGGGCGGCTTGAAAAACGTCCCGGCTTTTTTCCGAAAAAAAATTTTTGAAAAAAATATCCGCCGGCTGGGCACGGCATGCAAACAAACCGCATGAATGGTTATTCGTTCACCAACACAAGGTTCAACATGAAAAAATTTTCAGCAATTGCCCTTTTGGCCGTCATGGCCATCCTGCCTCAACAGCGTGCCGCCGCGCAAGACCCCGAAGACGATCTCGTCAATTTTTTTGCCACCCTGCTGGTGGACTACCTCGTCACCGAACTCGGCGGAGAACCGGCAGAACAGCCCGCACCAAAAAGTGCCTACAATACCATCTCGAAAAGCGACATCGAAGGTACCTGGACCCTGAACGACCGTTACATGCTGCTGAGCGAAGACGGCGATGGCATTGGTTGTTATTCGCTTGATTTCGGCACGCTGCTTTTCATGGGAAAATACCGGTTCAACCGGGGGACACTGACCATCTACGACTACAACGGCACGCCGGTTCAGACCTGGCACGTGGTGGAGGCGTCCGACAAACTGGTTCTCCGGGATCCGTCGGGCAAGACACACGTAACGGGCACCTACTGCTGCACCACCGATGCCATGTTTGCACATAAGCAGCGGTCAATTGACAATCGGGCGGCCAACAATGCCCGCATGGAGGTTCAGAATAACAGCTATCTGCTGAGCCGTCAAATCCGCAACGACATCAACTACTCCGACACGCGCCGCTCGTACAGCCACGAGGCCGGTCAAGCCCGCGAAAACGCCAAATGGTACTACAGCCAGGGCAATACGGAGCAGGCCAAAGCCTGGGAACAAAAAGCCATCGAACTGGAGCGGAACGTGCAACAATTAGACCGTTCGCACGGAAACTGATTTTTCTAACCATTCAAAACTTCACTCATCATGCGTTTCCTGAATCAAGTTGTAGCCCTTGCCCTGATTTCTCTTTTTGCCGCCTGTGCAGGCAGCAAACGAATCTCCGTATCAGCAGACCCAACCGCCAAAATGTTTGTGGATGGGAAACAAGTCTCCTCCGGGTCTGCCAAAATTGTAATTGCCAAAAAGTCAACGGTTAATGTACGGGTTGAAAAAGTAGGCTTTATCACGGAAGAACGGAATTACTCCAACAACCGGAAAGTAGAGTTGCCCAAAACGGATTACATCCGGTTGTCGGTAGACGATGCCTACGAAAGTTCATACAGCACGGATGTAGCCAACCGCGATATCGAGGTAAAAACCCGAAAAGGAGAAGAGGAAGCCTGGAAATTGCTGAACCAGATTGTAACCAACTACTTCGATGTGATTGAAGCGTCGGACAGGAGTACCAAATACCTGCGTACCGCATGGACGTTGAAAAATTTTGTGGCGGCCACCGTCCGTACCCGGCTTATCGTCAAACCCGGTAATGATCCGGCTACATACAAAATCAAGATCGTGTCCGAAATAGCGCCCCCAGGCACCAGTGTGAAGGAAGATGAGCGGTTTCGGGAATGGGATCGCCTGCTTCGCGTGTACGAACCGACTGTAACCGAGGTACAGAGCCGATTGACGCAATAATCCAGCCCAAGTGACGGGGTGACTGGCAGTCACCCCGTCACTATATAAAATTAATACTACGCATACCCTGGGCTTTTTACTTTTGACTACATGAAACGTCGTCAATATTGGTTTACAGTCCTCCTCCCGATCCGGATACTTGTCTGTTTTTCATGGCTTTGGGTCAATTCGATTGGTGCGCAAACGCCGGCTCCTGATATCCCGGGCGGGCTGCCGCAACCCGTCGTTGATCTGCTCGAAAAAGCCGATTCACTGAACCGGGCCGGAAACCGGCAGGACGCTATTGAAAAAACTGAGCAAGCGCTCGCTCAGGCACGCGACAGCCTGGGCGAGCACCATACCGGCGTAGCCGACGTGTACGAGCGTCTCGGAAACATGTACTTCAACCAGAGGAACTTGCCCAAAGCCCTGGAAATATTTCAGAAAACCCTGCTCCTCAACACGGAGTTGTATGGCAC
>Ga0154020_10002053_pt1 | contig 24505 bp, 16 predicted proteins | sample Klosneuvirus_201_FD_109709 | JGI IMG/M metagenome (GOLD analysis project Ga0154020, IMG submission 109709) | Active sludge microbial communities from wastewater, Klosterneuburg, Austria - Klosneuvirus_20160825_MG | ecosystem: Engineered > WWTP > Aerobic digester > Activated sludge | place...
GAGGCTGCTCTGCGATAGAAGTGATTTTGATGCATGGATCACAACTTGCTTGACGCAAATCAGGTGGGAACCGACGGCCACACAAACTCGATCTGCGGCATGGCAGTTCGAATCTGAAGAATCGGGACGGCAGTTTGTTTGATTTGGAGAAAAGTCGAACGCAGAGAGTCCGAAGAAACGGATCTGCAATCGCTAATGAGAGGATGCACTGAGGAGAAGTTGAGTTTTACGGAAAAAACGCTGATTCGGTCAAGACGAAACTCACGTGTGACGACATGCCATAAGTCGTATGGACGTAATAATTTACAAAATTCTTTACGCTTGGCGTGCCACGGCGTTGCGAAAAACTGGCACTTTCTGCGTGATGGGATGGGGCGATTTCCCGAATCGGGCAGCTTCCAGCGAAGTGGCTGTTGAGAACCCTGAACTCCTGCGAACCCGCTTGCGATTCTCCCTCGGGCAGCTCATCGAACTGGGCTGCCGCCCGGCAACTGGGAATTTCTGCGAACAGCGTTTCAGTAAATCCAATGAGTTGTCAAGACGGTGCAACGAGAATAACTGAATTTGATATCCGGCTCCGGATCTCTGGCTGAATATGGACATGAATCGCTGGGTGGGACAACTTGTCAGTCTGATCGTATCGGGACAGACCGTCGTTTGCTGGACACCGGACCTGCCTGGCACAATACTCTCTCGCTACGGACGAGTTGGTTCATGGAACAAGAAAAATGGGTTGAACAATTGAGAATGATCGTTCTGCACGGAACCGGGAATAAGAAGAGGAGGTTGGCGAATGAGTGTTGATGACCAGCTGAAGCAGCAACTGGAAGAGTTTCGCAAAGATTTCCATCGGCTGAGGGATGAGATTTCCAAGGTCATCGTCGGACAGCAGGAAATTCTGGACGATACGCTCATCTCGCTCATCGCGGGCGGGCACGTTCTGCTGGAAGGCGTTCCGGGACTCGGCAAGACGCTCACCGTTCGGACGCTGGCGGATGCTCTGCATCTCGAGTTTCATCGCATCCAGTTCACGCCCGACCTGATGCCCGCCGATCTGATAGGAACGCAGGTCATCGCGGAAGCCGGTGATGGCCGCAAGGTCTTCGAATTCCAGCGAGGGCCGCTGTTCACCAACGTGCTGTTGGCGGATGAAATTAACCGAGCGACTCCCAAGACGCAGTCCGCTCTGCTGGAAGCCATGCAGGAACATTCCGTGACCGTGGCGGGAGTGACACATAAACTTTCAGAACCCTTCTTCGTGATGGCGACTCAGAATCCGCTGGAAATGGAAGGCACGTATCCTTTGCCCGAAGCCCAGCTCGACCGCTTCTTTGTCAAACTCCTGGTAAAGTACCCTACGGTGAGTGAACTCGAAACGATTCTTGATCGCACTACCGAGAACCTGAAACCCAAAGCCGAAGCCGTGCTGAGCGGCGAGCGCATTCTGCAAATGTCTCAGCTGTCTCGCATGATCCCGATCGCCAACGACGTGCGCCGGTACGGGATCGCTCTGGTCGTGGCGACTCATCCGGATCACGAACTGGCCTCCGCCTCCGCAAAGAAGTACGTGCGTTACGGGGCCAGCCCTCGTGGTTTGCAGGCGATAATCCTCGGGGCCAAAATTCGAGCAATCCTCGACCACCGATACCATGTGGCTCGTGACGATCTGAAAACCATGGCGCTGCCCGTCCTCCGCCACCGCATGATTCTCAACTTCGAAGGCCAGGCCGAAGGCATCAGCGCGGACGACGTGATCGAAAAAATGCTTCGCGATGTGAAGGAGGACGCCCTCGCGGCGGCGTGACGAGTCAGTCGCAGTTTCAACCACGGAAGACACGGAATACACGGAAGAAACACAGAAGGACCGTAGAAGTGGAAAAAGTGAAGTCGTTAGCCGGGATGCACGCCTCGTCGCCGCTTGTTGTTTTCCTGCGATTCATTTCCGTGTCTTCCGTGTATTCCGTGGTTACAAATGCGATTCAGAGAACCGTGCGAGTGGAGTGTTTCAAATGAGTGATTTGCTATTCGAGGCTGAGTCGTACGCAATTCGCGGTTCTTGTTTCGAGGTCTACAAAGAAAAAGGCAGTGGGTTCGTCGAGCCTGTCTATCAGGAGTGCATGGAGATTCAGCTGGATTTGTCAGCAATCCCGTTTCAGTCTCAGCCCAAACTGATATTGGAATACAAAGGGCAGAAACTGAAGTCCACTTACGAACCCGATTTCATTTGCTATGACAAGATCGTCCTTGAACTCAAAGCCGTCACAGAGCTGTGTGACGAACACCGCGCTCAGTTACACAATTATTTGAAAGCCACAAATCTACGACTCGGTTTCCTCATCAACTTCGGCCACCATCTCGGCGTCCAAATCGAACGAATCATCCGCTGACCGCCGTTCTTTTCCTCTCCTGTTTCACTGCATTTTTCTGCGATTCCTTCCGTCAATTCCGTGTCTTCCGTGGTTACCCTTGCGACTAAAAATGCTTTTCCCCGCCGACTTTCTCACCCGCCTTGAATACCTTTCGATCATCTCGAAACGCATATTCCGTGGCCAGTTGCTTGCGCAGCGGCGGACGATGCAGATGGGGTCGGGGATCGAGTTTTCTGAACACCGCGAATACAACACCGGCGACGATCTGCGGTATCTCGACTGGAACATCTACGCCCGGCACGGCGACCTGCTGCTCAAGCGATTTCAGGAAGAACAGGATCTGCACGTTTATCTGATGCTCGATTGTTCCCGCAGCATGGCGTTCGGCAATCCGCCAAAGTTTGATCTCGCCCGGCATCTGGTCGCGGCGCTGGCCTATATCGTTTTGGCTGATCTCGATCGCATCGCCATTATTGCTTATGCCGATGGAGTCTTTGCCGAGTTGCCGATCACGCGCGGCAAAGCTCGCATTCTGCCGATCATGAGATTCCTCGAAGAGTTACCGACATCCGGCAACGACACCAATCTCGCCAAAGCGGTGCAGGGATTGCTGCACCGCAGCGCGCGCACCGGGCTGGCGGTCGTCATCAGCGATCTCTTCGACGAACACGGCTTCCAGCGAGGCCTCGACCAGTTGCGCCACCGCCGCTTCGACACGCACGTGATCCAGCTGCACGATCCCAAAGAGGCTGATCCATCTCTGCTCGGCGACGCGGAACTTGTCGATGTCGAAACAGAGGTCGTGCGAAAAGTCACCATCACCGAGCGTAATCTGAAAATGTACCGACAGCTCTTCAACGACTACCAACTCGCGGTGCGGGAGTACTGTCGCACGTACAACCTCGGCTGCACTCAATCGCCGTCAGTGATTCGTTTTGATGATCTCGTAATGAGGATGATGAGAGAATCCGGCGGAGGCCGGTGAATAGGTAGGTCCTTTCTGCCGGAAAGGACTTTCGCCGCAGGCGAACCCATTGTGCGTGAAATCAGTCTGCGTGTGAATTTAAACAGAGATGCGTGCAATGTTCGGAATTTTAACATCACACTGGTCGCGGCAAGCCGCGAAGTCCTGCCCGGCAGGCAGGACCTACAGATTGAACTGATCTTCTATGACCTTTGCACTTCCCATCGCACTGACGCTCGCAGCCCTCGCGCTGCCGATCATTGCGTTGTACATCCTGAAAGTCAGGCTGCGGCGAGTGCCCGTATCGACGAACCTGTTCTGGAAACAGATTTACGAAGAAAAGCCACCGCGTTCGATCTGGCAGCACTTTCGGAATCTGATGTCACTGCTACTGCAACTCCTGATGCTGTTGCTGCTGGTGCTGGCGATTGCCGATCCGTATTTCTCATGGCAGTTGCTACAGGCGCGGCGAGTTGTAATCGTCATCGACAATTCCGCCAGCATGAGCTCGGCAGATGTTTCGCCGTCTCGATTTGAAGCCGCGCGGACGGCGGCTCGCAACATTGTGGAAGGACTCCGTGTTCGCGATGAGATGGCAATCATCGTCGCGGGCAGCACTCCGGAAGTCGCCATCGGCATGACCGGACATGCACCGTCGCTGCGTGCCGCTATCGACAAGATTGTTATCAGCGACAACCCCACCAATCTCAGGGATGCAATCGAACTTGGCCGAAAACTTGTCGGTCAGCACACGCACGGCCAGATCGTCGTACTGACGGACGGAGCAGCTGATGCATCTCAAATGGTGGAGCCATTGGCGGCTGATGTGGCTGGCGATGAGGCGAAATCGGTTTCGCGGGACACTAAGCCAACTCTGGTCGATTACCGCCTCTTCACCACGGAAGCCAATAACGTGGGAATTACGCAGTTGCAGGGCCGTCGCAGTCTGATCGATCCGCTGGGCTACGAGATTCTGGCATCGGTGCTAAATGCATCGACACAGCCTGTTGCCTGCCGTCTGGAACTAACACTAGATGACATTCCAATTGATGTGATTCCACTGAATCTGAAGCCGGACGAACACTGGACTCGCTCTTTCGAAAAGACATCGCTGGAAGGCGGTCGCATCAAAGCACAACTCACGCAGATTGCCGCAGGTGACGCTGCCGATTCAGCGTCGAATCCAATCGACTCCGCGAATAAGGCGAACGGCGGCGAACTGGACATGCTGGCGACCGACAACACCGCGTGGGCAATCCTGCCCGAACGACAAACTCAGCGAGTCCTCATCGTGTCGTCCGGGAATCTCTTCCTGCAAAAAGTCTTTGAAGCCAATCCGCTGGTGGAAGTGACGATGCGGAAAGATCTTCCAGCGGCAGGCGATTGGCCGACGGATTCACTGATCGTGCTCCACGGTGCGGTGCCCGCTACGCTGCCCAGCGGAAACGTGTTTGTTGTCGATCCGACCGGAAGCTGCGATCAGTGGGACTTGAGCGACCCAATTGAAAACCCAATCGTGACCGACCAGGACACGACGTCGCTATTGATGAACCACATTCGCCTGGACAACGTCCTCGTGCCCGAAGTCAAACAGCTGAACTTCAAGTCACCCATTCACGCATTGGCCAAGACATTAAACGGCGAAGTCATTTACTCCGACGTGAAGCGGCCCAACGGCAAGTGCCTTGTCCTCAGCATCAACCTCGACCGCAGCGACCTGGCGTTCCGTACCGCCTTTCCGATCCTTGTCGCCAACGCTCTGAACTGGTTCGCCGGAACGTCCGGTGAACTCCAGCCGGCAATCGCGTCTGGCAGCGTGACCACCGTGCGTCTCGATGCGGCGGCTCTGAATTCACACCCGCCACAGTTGTTTTCACCGTCCGGGAAATTATTTCCGATCGCGGTGTCTGCAGTTGAAGATTCTACGCCGCACATCGAGAATGCCGATGCATCCGACTCCAACGAAACGAAAACAGCCATCCAGATCGAAACCGCCGCTGCCGATCGTCAAACCGTGACGATCGGACCACTAAACGAAGTCGGTGTCTGGACGATCGTCAACAACCTGACCACCGATGAGTCGCAGAACAAACCGACTTCCGAAGCGATTCGAGCCGACGTCCCGGCCGAAGTTGCCGTCAATCTCGCCAGCGAACGTGAAACCGATCTTCGCCCGCTGGAGCAACTTACCGAATCCACTCGATCCACAGCCGTCACATCCAGCTGGTTCAGCCGCCCGCTCTGGTTTTACTTGACCTGTGTCGCCATCCTGCTGACTTGTGTCGAATGGTTTCTGTATCAGAGGAGATTCATTTCATGATCCCCTTTGAATTCACACGTCCCACACTCCTCATGCTGGTCGTCCCCGTGGCGATCGCGCTCGGACTGTGGTTCGTCCGGAGTCTGAGCGACTTTCCGAAGAACCAGCGAATCGTTTCGCTCGTGACACGATTTGTCATTGGGCTGCTGCTTATTCTGGCTCTGGCTGGGTTCACCTGGCTGCATCGGACCCAGGAACAGTTCGTCCTGTTTCTCGTCGATCAAAGTCAAAGCATCGGAGACAACGCCGAGAAAGCTGCCGCCGACTATTTGAAAGCCGCCGCCGAACAGCGCGGCGTCCATCGCGTGGCCTATCTGCCGTTTGGAGCCCAGGTCGGCACCGTGCAGGAAGAACCGGTCGAATTCGGCGAGCGGTTATCGTTACTCGGCAAACAACCGCAACAAAGCGAAACTGCCTCAGGCCCGGAGGTGTCCGCGAACTCCGCCGCCAAATCCACGAAACGTGACGGCACCGACATCGCCGCCGCCATCGAAGCGGCCGCCGGATATATGCCGCCCGGTTACGTCCCGCAGATTGTCCTGCTGACCGATGGCAATCAGACTTTCGGCGACGCCGCTGCCGCCGCGTCCAGAAGTCGCATTCCGATCACCACGATCCCGTTGCCAACCCGAGCCGAACCGGAAGTTCAAGTGTCTCAGGTCAGCGTCCCGGCCGAAGTCCGCGAGGGCGAACCATTTTTCGTCGATGTGACGATTTACTCCAATCACGACGACGAAGGGCTGATCGAAGTTTATCGCGGCGACCACAAAGTCATCGGTGAAACTCGCAAATTCAAAACCGGCGAGAACAAATTTCGCTTCCAGCAATCCATCGATCGCGACCGCATGGCGGCATTCAAGGTCCGCGTGTCAGGCCTGAAACAGGATACGCTGCTCGACAACAACGCGGACTCCGGTCTGGTCTACGCCGCCGGAAAGCCCCGAGTCCTGATCATCGAGAGCGATCCGAACCTCATCCGCGAACTCGCCTATGCTCTGGAAGACGAAGGCATTCAGGTCGATGTGCGCCCGCCGCAGGGCATGCCCGATTCACTCGCCGCGCTGCAGAATTATGAACTGCTGATGCTGTCCAACGTCCCGGCCACTGCGCTGACTCAGCAACAGATGGAAATCGCCCGCACCTGGGTGCAGGAACTCGGCGGCGGATTCATCATGCTCGGTGGCGAACAGTCGTTTGGACTCGGCGGATACTATAAAAGCACGCTCGAAGAAATCCTGCCGGTGCGGAGTGACTTCGAGAAGGAAAAAGAAAAACCGTCACTCGGCATGGTGCTGGTGATTGACCGTTCCGGTTCGATGGACGGCGATCCGCTCGAGATGGCCAAAACCGCCGCTCGATCTGCCGTCGAGCTGCTTGGCAACCGCGACCAGATCGCCGTGCTGGCGTTTGACGATCAAACGTACGTGATCAGCGAAATGCAGTCGGCCAGCAACAAAGGCAAGATCAGCGATGAGATCGCTCGCATCGAATCGGGCGGCGGCACCAGCATGTTTCCTGCGATGGAAATGGCGTTTGAGATCCTGAATTCGACATCCGCCAAACTGAAACATGTCATCATGCTGACCGACGGAGTTTCCAATGCGGGCGACTTCGTAGGCATGGCTCAGCAGATGGTGTCTGCGAAGATGACCGTTTCAACGGTGGCCGTTGGCAGCGGTGCGGACACCGAACTACTGGAATCTATCGCGAGAATTGGCAAGGGACGCTACTACCTGACTCAGGATCCATCTCAGGTGCCGCAGATCTTCGCCAAAGAAACCGTCACCGCCAGCAAGTCTGCGATCGACGAGCAGCCCTTCGTGCCGCAAGTCGTGCGCGCCACCCACGCCCTGGCGGAAATCGATCTCGAAGCCGCGCCGTTTCTGCTCGGCTACGTGATGACACGCCCCAAGCCCACCAGCGAAGTGATCCTCGCGACAGAAAAGGGCGACCCGCTGCTCGCCTGGTGGCGTTACGGCCTCGGCATGACCGCCGCGTTCACCTCAGACGCTAAAAGCCGCTGGGCCGCCGAATGGCTCACATGGCCCGGCTACGGAAAATTCTGGACACAGGTCGTCCGGCAGATCATGCGCAAGAGCGACACTCGCGGCATCCAGGTCGCCGTCACACGAGTCGGCAAGCGTGCCCAGATCTCCGTCGATGCTGTCAGCGATGTTGGTCAGTTCCTCAACAACTCCGAGGTGGAACTCACGGTGATCAATCCTCAGCTGCGACACGAGATGTCGCCCATGAAACAAACCGCCCCCGGTCGGTACGAAGCCAGTTTTTCGACTTTGCAATCGGGTGCGTACAACATGGAAATCTCGCTGAAGCAATCTGGTCAGATCCTCTACCGCCAATCCCGTGGCCTCATCGTCGGCTACAGCGACGAACTCCGCATCCAGCCAACCAACGAGTCACTTTTGCGAGAAATCGCCGACATTTCCGGCGGCCAGTTCAATCCGGAACCGGAAAAACTCTTCGACCGCCCCAACGCCTGGTCCTTGCGTCCCACACAACTTTGGCCCTGGTTGCTCACCATCGCCGCGTTCCTGCTGGTCCTCGACGTCGCGCTCAGAAGAATCGACTTCGCCTTGCACCTGCCAATGCGACGAGCAAAGTCGGACAAGTGATCACAGGACGCAAGAGACGACGGTCTGTTATACTTCACGCGGTCTGAATTGATGTCCTTGTTCCGAGGCTCCAGCCTCGGAACACGCTGCTCCGGAGGCTCCTGCCTCCCGGGCTTCTCGCTGGAGGCAGGAGCCTCCAGTGCGTTGCGTTCCAGGGCTGGAGCCCTGGAACGAGGATTGACAGCCGCAACAATGAAGCGGGGCATTTTTTTTTTCGTGTCAGCCCCAGAGCTTTGCGATTTTCTTCCTGATCTCGGACGTGTCGGCTTGAATCAAACCGCTCTGTCCCGCTCCGCCGAAACCGGAGCCGTAGGTCATGCCCTGGGACTGGCGATCGAACAGAGTCTGAATGTGCGGTGGCAGGAAGCGAGTGATCTTGCTGAGCGAATGCTGATCACTCTTGCGACGGTTGTGGAAGTAGTAGCGTTCGGGACGGACGACGCTGAGATGATTTTTCGCGCGAGTCATGGCGACATAAAACAGGCGGCGTTCTTCTTCGATTTCATCGGGACTGCCTGTGGCCATGTCGGATGGAATATTGCCGTCGGCGGCGTGGATCACGTAGACCGAATCCCACTCAAGTCCCTTGGCTGAATGGATGGTGCTCAGGATCAGATAGTCTTCGTCCAAAAACGGATCGGCGGGAAGTTCCTGTGTGGAACTTGGCGGATCGAGCGTCATCTCGGCCAGAAACTCCATGCGGCTTTGATAACGGGCGGCGATGGCTTCGAGTTGGATCAAATCGTTGAGGCGGGCCTTGACGTTGTCGTATTTCGTTTCCAGCAGTGGAGCGTAAAACAATCGCGTGGCATGAATGTCGGTGGCGACACCGGCGTCGGATTCGGCGCGGTGTTCCATATCGTGCAGCAGGCGGATGAGTTTCGGCCAGTCGTCGCGGAGTGCCGAGGGCGGCGTCCATGAAGACCATGTCTCGAAGTGACCGCCAGCGTCGCGGAGTAACTCAAGCAACGACGCGGCTTTCACATGACCGATGCCAGGCAGCAGCACGAGGACTCGAAATCCTGCCACGGAATCCAGTGGATTTTCCGCCAGCCGCAGAAACGACATCAAGTCGCGGATGTGCGCGGTCTCAAGGAACCGCAGCCCACCATATTTCACAAACGGCACGTTGCGACGACCGAGTTCGGCTTCGAGAGCCATGCTGTGGTGTGACGCTCGAAAGAGCACGGCCTGTTGTTTCAGCGGGACGCCTTTTTCTCGTCGATCCAGGATTTGATCAATGACGTAGGTTGTCTGAGCGTCCTCATCACTGCACGTCACGAGCACCGGTTCGGCACCATCGCCCCGTGAGGACCAGAGTTCCTTCGTATGCCGTTCCTCAGCTTCGCCGATCACGCGATTAGTGGCGTCCAGGATCTTCTGTGTGCTGCGATAGTTTTGTTCGAGCGGAATCAGAACCGTGCCGGGATATTCGTCCGGGAAATCCAGGATATTGCGAACGGTCGCGGCGCGGAAAGAATAGATGGATTGAGCATCATCGCCGACAGCAGTCAGTCCTTTGCCGTCGCGGCAGATGTTTTTCAGGATCTGCGCCTGCAGGATATTGGTGTCCTGGTATTCATCAACCATGACGGTTTGAAACTGCTGCCGCAGCATCTGTCCGCCGTCGGGGTTTTCGGCGAGGGCGTTCCAGAACAGTAGCAGGTCGTCGAAATCGAGGACGCGCTGTTGCTCCTTGGTGCTGGTGTAGCCGGAAAAAAGTTCGCCAAGGCGTTCCTGATGTTCCAGGCACCACGGGAAGTATTTCTTGAGGACGATCTCCAGCGACTTCTGAGTGTTCACGCAGCGGCTGTAAATGTCGAGACATGTAGATTTGAGCGGAAAGCGATTCTCGGTCTTCGGCAAGTTCAGTTTTGATCGCACGACGTTCATCAGATCTTCGGAATCGCTGCGGTCGAGAATCGTAAAGTCCGGATGCAGGCCGATCAGGTGTCCGTAACGTCGCAGCACGTTCGTCGCGACCGAGTGAAATGTACCGCCAGCGATTCGACGGATGGATGAACGCTGACAGACGGATGGATTCTTCACCGTTGAAGGATCAAGCTGGACCAGAATCTGTTCGACTCGCCGAAGCATTTCAGCGGCCGCTCGGCGAGTAAACGTCAGCAGCAGCAAACGAGCCGGATCAGTGCCCGATACGATCTGCCATGCGACTCGATGCGCGAGTGTCGTCGTCTTGCCCGTTCCGGCCCCGGCAATAATCAGCAGCGGCGCATCCCCATGCATCACCGCCGACCGTTGTTGAGCGTTCAGGGATTGCAGGAATTCGGGAATTTCGGTCGTGGGGTCAGTCATGTGAATTTGAATCAATTGGCAACGGGGACTCGTTCCAGGGCTGGAGCCTCGGAACAAGAATGTTTATCACGCAGCATACGTTGATCGGTGCCGGGGAACAAATCAGGCGGGTGGAAACGAGTCTGGCCGATTTTTCGTTCGTAGGATGGACATTCCTGTCCGTCCCGACGTTGGATCGTCCGAAGAGCAAACGTCGCTTGACCAGCTGCGACGACCACCTATTTCGTGCCACGCACTTCGGCGTCGTTTCCAGTGATGGAGATCATCGCACGTCGTTCGTCGGCCGATGTGCTTGTGTCGAAGTATCCAACGCTGCCATCGACCCAGGCGACATTGGTGCCGCCCGGATGCGAAGTCTTGAGTTTCGAGCCAAGGTCAAGGACGCTTTGTTCGTCGGTATCCTTGGGAGACATCCAGGGAACGGCTCGGTCTTCGCCCATGTCGATCACCATGATCGTTTCCAGTTGACGATCGGCGAAATCCGAGAGGTTTTTGGATTCGGTGGCACGGAACCAACTGTTGGGCGTCAGAATCGCAAGGTAAGTCGTCAAGTTCGAGGGAAGATCCGTTGAGGGACAATTGTAGACTCGGACACGAGCTTTGAAGGCTTCTGCATTGACCGGATCGTTCCAGGGTTTGGACAGATCGATCTGTTCGTAAATCTCTCGATAATCGGCATACGGAAGAATCAAGGTTCTCCAACTGTGGAGTGGTTTGCCGGCGGAATCGACGGTGTAGGCGGGAGGGAAATTGCCCTGATTGTGGGAGGCGTAGTTGTGAAGAGCGATGGATATGCATTTCAAGTTAGACATGCATTCGGCTCGAAGTGGTCGACGAGCTTGGCGAAAAGCTGGCAGCATTAGAGCCAGCAGCATGGCAATAATCCCCGCCACAGTCAGAAGTTCGAACAACGTGGATTTCCACCGGCGGGACGGTTTCGGGGGTTCGCTTATTTTCGTAAGAGTTTCGTAGGGATTTTCGGGCTCGGTCATGTCTTGTTCCTCGAAAATTCTGGCGGGCATCTTCCGAATGAGAAACGGATTGATGAGTATTTAGTCCGAGGAAATTTCGGGAACACTGGAAAGAATAGGGGGAATTCGTCGTTTGCTCAGTAAATGAAAAGCGAGTTTAGGTGCGCGGACCGTTTCGTTCGCGGAGCGAACGACGACGATGTTCAGCTTCGATGGGAAACGGCTAGCTGCAGGATGTCTGTCGCGACGTCGTCGATCGTGCGCAGTGAACCGTCGTCGTTCAGGCCGTGGACGGTGCGCCAGTCGAGGCGGCTGTGGGCGAGGGCGAGGTAGCAGCGGCGGACTTTTTCCAGGTACGGGAGGTCGGATTCCTGCAGGTCCGCTTCCTGATCTGTGTAGTCGCGAGCGGCTTTGCGGGCGACAAGTTCGCGACTCATTTGTGATGACATGTCGATCAGAATCGTGAGCGTCGGACGCGGGAGCTGGAAAACTTCGAATTCGATTTTCTCGATCCACGCGATCAGGGCCGTGCGTTCGTCGCCTTCGAGTTTCGCCGACTGATGTGCCAGATTGGAACCGACGAAGCGATCGAGGACGACGACATCGTTGGTGTCCATCATGTTCAGCAGCAGGGATCGGGACTCGTAGCGGTCACCCGCGTAAAGGACTGCGGCCAGTTGCGGATGGACCTCATTGAGGGCTCCAAAACGGCCATTCAGAAAGTCGCCGATGGCCGAGCCGAATGTTGTTGCTGCGTATCGTGGGAACTGCAGTGAATCGACGCAGAGTCCCTGTTCGCGGAGAGATGACACCAGTCGCGCCGCCTGAGTCCCCTTTCCTGCTCCGTCGATCCCTTCGATGGCAATCAACGCGGCCATGTGTGGACTCCTGCGGCGATCCCGGATGCTGGCACGCCAAGTGAGACGAGTTCGATGGAATCAGCGGGATCCAGTTCGACCGCGGTCGGCATCGTCTGGTGACGACTGGCAGTGGGTAACGCCGGAGGTGACAAGCGCTCTGCAACTATACCATCGCGACTTGCGGAGGCAGGCCGGCATGAAACAAAGTTGCGAACATCATTGATCGTGCCTGGCACTTCCACCGGAATGTACCACTGGTCGGAGCCTTGCACGTAACCTGGCCGTGTTTTTGATTTGCCTTCGACAAGCACGAGATGTGTCGTCCCAGGCTTTGATTTGTGGATGGCCAGCGTTGGGGAATGAAAGCTCGAAACTCCGGGGCTTCCTTCGCTCCGCTTCGTCCAGCCCCGGCCACCCGAGGGTTGGATGCGGCTCAAGTAAAATTGTTCGGCCAGAGTGCGTTCAAGATCGCTAAGAATGCGGACTCGTTCTTTGATGACTTCCGGTGGCACCTGATCGGGCATTGTGGCGGCGGGTGTTCCATCGCGGCGGCTGAACGGGAAGACATGGACTTTCATGAAACGCGCTTTGCGGCAGGTTTCCAAAGTCTCTTCGAATTCGGCATCGGTCTCACCAGGAAAGCCGACGATAATGTCCGTGCTGAAGGCGGGATCATTGCCGAGCATGTCGCGGATCTGATCGAGTCGTTCGAGGAAGCGTTCGACGCGGTAGCGCCGGCGCATTCGAGTCAGCACGGTGTTACTGCCGCTCTGCAATGCGGGATGAAATTGTGGACACAGATGTTCGCAGTCGCCGACGGCTTTGATGAAATCGTCGTTGATTTCGACGGACTCGATACTCGACAGTCGCATCCGCCATTCTCCCGGAATGCGGTCAAGACGTCGCAGCAGGTGCCAGAGTCGTTCGGGTTTGTCACCAGGCTGCAGGTTGTTGGTATCGACTCCGAAATGTCCCATGTGGATGCCGCTGATGACGATCTCCCGGTAACCGTGATCGATCAGGGCTCTCATCTCTTCTTCGATATCGATCGGGCGACGACTGCGAAGTCCGGGACGAACTGTGGGGATGATGCAGTAGGAGCATTTCAAAATGCAACCGTCTTGAATCTTCACGAAGGCTCGCTGATGGCCTTCAAATTCGCTGATCCCGTTTGGCATATCGACGATGCCGAAGCGACCAAGGACATCCGGAAGTTCTCGTTTGTCCGTGACGACTTCGATGACGTTGGGGAGTTCGGAGACTGACTGCGGATCACGAGTCGCATAGCAGCCCATGACGATTGTTTTGGTGCCGGGATTTTGTCGCGAGAGCTGGCGAATGATCTGTCTCGATTTAGAGTCGCCCGTATTCGTCACCGTACAGGTGTTGACGACGCACAGATCGGCGGATTCGTCATCGGTCGCCTCACGAAAGCCGCCCTGCAGCAGTGCTTCGCGGACGAGCTGCGTTTCATATTGGTTGACTTTGCAGCCGAGCGTTATCAGGCGGCAGGTTCGAAGTGTGGACATGGCGGAGGATAATAGGGAATAGCGAACAGGGTAAAGGGACGAGCGGGACCGATCCAGAAAGCTGTGTCTAACGGTCCCGTGTCTCAAATGAGGGCTGAGGGTGGACCATCAGGCGGTTACGATACACAATAACGGAAGGTCGATCTACTTTCATTCATCCTCTCGGTCCCTGTGTTCATGCACGAACGAATTGATTCACTCGAAGATCCGCGTCTGGATGTCTTCCGGAATTTGAAAACCCGGAATTCCGTCCGCGATGCCCGTTTGTTTGTCGCTGAGGGAGCGACGGTCGTTGAACGCGTTCTGCGAAGTACGCTGGAAGTACGAAGTGTACTGGTGACTGACAGAAAATTCGCCACGTGCGAACCTTTTTTGCGACCTGATGTGCCGGTGTTGAGGCTGCGATCTGATCTCGCAGACGAACTGGTCGGTTTTAATTTTCACTGCGGTGTGATGGCCAGCGCGGTCCGTCCGTCCGCGCTGAGGTCGGACGAATGGATTCCGTCGTCCGGTCCTTCGCTGGTGATTGCGGGTGAGAACATTTCCGATCCCGAGAATGTGGGGGCGATCATTCGGATCGCGGCGGCGTTCGGCGCTGCGGGAGTCCTCGTGGGCGGCGGATCCGCAGATCCCTGGTCGAGACGCGTGCTGCGGGTGTCGATGGGAAATGTCCTGTTCCTGCCGATTGTTGAAACTCGCGATCTGGCGTCGTTGCTGGTAGAACTGCGGGATCAGCACAATTTTGAAATCTGCGGGACGGTGCTGGATACGGACGCCACGAGTCTTGACGAATTCCGCTTCCCAGAACGCACCGTCTTGGTGTTTGGAAACGAATTTGAAGGGCTGAAGGAAGAATTACGGAAGGTTCTGACGAGATGCCTGACAATCAGGATGTGGAATGGCACCGATTCGTTGAATGTAGCAATCTCAGCTGGTATTTTCTGTCATGAGTATCGAGTTCAGCAGAAGGGAGTTTTGCAATGTCCAACATGACCGAGCAGATTCTGTTTTCGGGGCGGGTCCAGGGCGTTGGATTTCGATGGACAACCGAAAAGATCGCCACTGAACTGCAGCTTGCGGGATTTGTCAGAAACTTGCATGATGGCCGCGTTGAGGCCATCGTCGCGGGTTCCATCGAAAGAATACAGGAATTGATTGAGCGGCTGCGGAACAAATTTGGGACCGGAATTAACGAGATTCATCGGCACGTTTTTGAAGGCGCCGATGAATTCACGGGCTTCTCGATCCGGCGCTGATGCGGCGTGTTGATCTAATCCAGATTCGGGAGCGGTCAGGATGGCGAAGAGGAAATCGTTGTGCCTCTGGCTTTGATTGGGTCCAAAGACTGAATAGAGTGCCGTTTTTGTGGGTGTTTGGCAGGCTCGCAGAAATTTCCAACGCCGGTGAAGGTCTGGGCGTAGTTGTCCGTACCGCCTGGATTGCGCCGGGGGACTGTCGTTTTTTGTCGAACTTGGAAGTGCGGTTGCGATGAATTTTGCTTTGACGATTGCCCAGGTCACGGTTGATGCGAGGGAAATCGACTGGACCTGGACCTGGCTGACAGTGTTCGGGCTCTTCGTAGGTTTGGTGGTGTTGTCATACAGCACAAGGACCGGCGTGATTGCCCGCGCAACGACGAAGGAGGCGATTCGCCAGCCTCTATTCATTCTGCTGCTGCTGGTTTCTGCGGGCGTACTGATTCTGAACTCTGTGATGCCGTTCTTCACGATGGAATCGGGCGACGACGTGAAGATGTTGAATGAATGTGGCCTTGCCACGCTGCTCATCGCCGGTGCTCTGCTGGCCATTTGGACGGCGGGAACCACAATCACCAGCGACATCGAAGGCAAGACGGCCATGACGCTGCTCAGTAAACCGATCGATCGTCGGCAGTTTATCCTTGGCAAGTACATCGGAATCGTTCAGGCCGTGATCTGGATGTTCGTGATTCTGACAGCAATTTTTTCGGTACTGATCTTCTTCAAAGTGGGGTACGACCAGCGTGAGCATGCTGAAGACGTGACGCCCCGCTGGCAATGGCATGAAGTTTCCGGTGTTGAACTGCCTCTTCCGCATCCGGATCGGATGCGGATCATCGGTCAGGTGATGCCGGGCGTTGTGCTGGCGTTTCTGCAGGTTTGTGTGCTCGGGGCGATTGCTGTGACGGCGGCGACGCGACTGCCGATGGTCATGAATCTGGTGATCTGTTTTGCGGTGTTTGTGATTGGCAATCTGACGGAAGTGATGGTGAATCGCAGCGTTGTCGGCGAAGCCAACGAATCCGTTACGTTTACGGCGCGGCTCATTTCGATGGTGATACCGTCGTTGTCCTCGTTCAACGTGTCGTCGGCGGTCGCGACCGGTCGTGTCGTGCCGCAGGATTATTTGGGTTACAGTCTGCTGTACGCACTGGCCTACATCGGTGCCATGATGCTGCTGGGGTTTATCCTGTTTGAAGACCGCGACCTTGCGTAATACCGCACAAGTCTGAGCCAGAAGAATGCCGGTGAAGCCGAATGCCGGTGACAACGTTGCCGGGAACTGTACCGTCTGGGCAATTCTTATCCGTTATTAATCCGCTCTCGCGCGGATTCCAGTCTGAGTGAGCGATTGACTGTTGTGGCGGCTCGGATTGGCGGCTACCTTGCGGGATGGCTGATCTCGGTTTGACGGACATTTTTGCCGTGTGTAACGGTACGTCGCCGGAATCAGGGTCATTGGGACATCGGCACCCCCAATTGATGGCTCGCCTGATTGTCGGAGGCAGAATTCGTGTCCGATCCGAACAGACAGAACTTCGATCGCATCATCTCGGTCCGGTCCCTTGTGCAGCTTCGATACATTCCCGCCGCAGTCTGCGCATTGTTTTCCGCAATCGCACTGGCAGTCATTCTCGTGAGCGCGTCGGGTCTCGTCTGGCTGCTCATTCACGCCAATTCGGCAGATCCGGTGCCCGTGAATCACAGCGCCGGATTGCTGGACCTTGCTGATTCGATCACTTCGCATCCGGTGGGCTTTGTTCTGGCCCGAGTGATTCGATCCATAGGCTGGCTGCGGTCAACAGGTTCTGCGGTGGCGTTTCTGCTGATCACGATTTGCGTATTCGTGTTGTTCCGTTGGGCTCTGTCGTCAGTTGCCGAAGGGATTGTGGAAAGTCAGGTGGCAACAGCGGTACAGCGGCTGCGGCAGCATATTCATCGAAAATCGATCCGGCTGGAGCCAGCAGATTTTTCGGGTGAGCACGCCGGTGTTGCCGATCGTCTGTTTCGTGAATCGACCGTTTTCCTGGAAACCGCGTGCGCCCGATGGGGTGGCATTGTGCTGATGACCACAGCGGATATTGCAGTCTGTATTCTGCTGGCCCTGCTGACTCAATGGCGCGTCGCGTTGGAAACGCTGGTGCCACTGTTGCTGATTCGATATGCGATTCGGTATGAAACACATCGAAGTGCTTCGTCGCTGCGATTACTGTCCGATCAGGTTAGCCGCGGTCTGGCGCGGATGGCGGAAGGACTTCACAAGACCCGGATTGTCACGGGATTCGGAATGGAGCAGGCAGAACATCAGCAGTTTGAAAATAACCTCATTCAGTATCGCGAACGGTGCCGTCAGGTATTACGGCAGCAGAATTATGGAGTCTGGATGCGTCGATTGCTGCTGCTGTTGCTGGTGATGGTGCCCGCTGTCTTCCTCGTGACGCATATTCTGCGTGACGGCTCGATTGGTGCGACAACCGGCGTATTGATTGCCGCCTGTCTGTACTTCGTTTCCGTCTCGATGCTTCAGCTCGAGGGTGTGCAGGAACTGAAAGCTGCGGGGAATGTGCAGGCCGCTGAGGTGACGGCGTTTATCAATCGAATTCCGCTTGTCAGTCAGGCTCCCGGTGCCAGTTTTCTGGAGCCGATGTCACGAGGACTGGTCTTCGATCAGGTTGTTTTCTCGACGGCACAGCATCCGGGGCTGATTCGCGGACTGGATTTACGCGTGAGTTTTGGTGAGACCCTGGCGTTGTTATCGCTGCATCGCGAAGCGGCGTTTGCGGTGGCGAGTATGATCCCGCGATTCATCGACCCGGATCAGGGGCAGATCCTGATCGATGGTCGCGATATACGCATCGCAACACTGGAATCATTGCGTGCGGAGGCCATTATGGTCGGCGGTAACGACCCGGTCTTCAATGCGACTGTCCTTGAGAATATCACCTGTGGTCAGACAGATATTTCTCGTCAGCAGGCTCTGGAGGCGGCGAAACTGGTCCATGCCGATCACTTCGTGCGGACGCTTCCAAAGGGCTACGAAACGCTGCTCGGCGAGCACGGTGCGGCGCTGGACCGGGGGCAGATGTTTCGGCTCAGCCTGGCGCGTGCTGTTGTGCGGCAACCTGCGCTGCTGGTGATTGAAGAACCAAACATCGCCCTGGATACCGCGACGAAAGCGATGCTCGATGACGCCTATCAGCGAATCTCGGGAAATCGCACGATCATCTTTCTGCCGACGCGGCTATCGACTGTCAAGAAGTGCTCTCGGATCGTTCTGATTCACGAAGGGAAAGTCGCCGTTGACGGCGTCCACGATCAACTGGTGCGGTCCAGTGAATTGTACCGGCACTGGGAATACGTCCGGTTCAATCCATTTCGCAATGATCCGGAAGGGTGAGGTACCGAACGGTATCGGAACGCTCACATTGGTTCATAGGATCCGGCTAATCGCTCCCGGGCTTCGTCAGGATTCATGTTGAAAAGCGTTCGTCCTGATGTCTGCCAGGCGTTGGCGGTCCATTGGAACACCGCGCAGGCGTCGCGAACGTTGGCAACAGCCGCGACATCTTCCATGTCGCCGCCTTCGACAGCTTCAAATCGCAAATTGATCGATACCAGCAAATTTGGCTGCTGGGTTGTGCGATCAAGCAGAATGACGCGATGCGAAAGCCACTCACACCCGATCCATCGCAAGCCGCGAGGGCGTCCGGTAGACGCCGCGCGCTGGAAGTATTCCCGTTGATGTCTGTCGCGATCACGGTCAAAGGACGCGATCAAACGTTCGGCCTTAAGACTGCCAAGGCCCAGCGAGTCCGTCAGTCGTCGAATCCAGGTACCAATCACAAGTAAAGACCTTTTCTACGTGCCGTGCGTCATTATTCTTTTCCCAGCTTTCCGGACCTGTCCTCCGGGTACTAATTGTAGCGGCGAGGCCGGGCTTCTCCGTTGTTTGAGTGACTGGAGTTGATCGAGAAATCCGAAAAATCCGACAAGTAGCTCATCTCGCACCAATTCCGGTGTCCGGAATTGCACTGAATTTCAAAGTCTGGGGAACTGTGGGTTGTTTCGTCCGACTTGCCGACGTCAATGACCATTTTGTCCCGATGGAACCGACTATTACACGGAGGTCAAATGAGAATGTCGTCATTACGTCATGGTTTATGTCTGCTGTTGGCGGCAACAATGCTGCCTGGATCGTCCTTGTTGGCGTCGGAAACAGTCCCCGTCCGATCTGCCGATTATTCCCTGGACCAGAACGGAACACTTGTCGGCAGCGTTCTGAATCAATCTGCCAGGCCAGTCACAGGCTTGCGTGTGGACGTACTGCACCATGATCGCGTTGTGGCAACTGCGATCAGCGATGAGAAGGGGAGATTCGCAGTGAGCGGATTGCGAAATGGGACGCATTCCGTGCAGATTGGGGAATCAAAGCAGCAAGTCCGTTTCTGGAGCACCGATGCTGCTCCTCCGACAGCCGTTTCACGTATGGCAATTGTTGTCGATGACGAAGTTGTTCGTGGTCAGGCGTCAAATAACAATGGCTTGAAAACTGTTGGCAAGCTGATCCTGATTGGCGGAGCTGTCGCAACGACGCTGGCCCTCACACTCGATAACAACAACAATGACAGCGCGCCTGCCAGCCCATAAGCAGATGCCCGCACTTTGTGTCAAGTGTTCCAATATTCAGAACGCCGGTCAGCATTGACCGGCGTTTTTTGCTGCGCGACAGGAAAAATCCTGCGGAACCGTTGAAATCGTTCTAATCGTTACATCCGCGAAAATCCGATACTGCTGAAAGATCAGGACGACCGATCTGTTCAGGAGATTCGCGCCAGGAGTCAAACTCCACCGGTGCCTCCTGCAAGATGCTTTGCGTGAGTGATTGGCAACTCACGCGGGCAGAATTCTGCTGCGGAGATCGATCGACTGTCTCGGGGAGACTTTGAAAGTTTGCTTTTTCAAAGGAATGCGCCGGTGAAACGTCACGGCTTGCTTGCAGCAGGGATCCTTGGATCCGTGACCGCGTTCTGTCTGCTGTTAAATCGTCATCATGGTTTGTCTGCGTCGGAAGAAGAAGCTCGGTCCTTTCGTCAGGCACTTGGCAATTCCGGATCGGCTCAAGTCGAAGAATTCGAACAAGTTGAGGACGGTTTCCGAATCAACTATTTCGACGCAACCTGGAATCGTGTCCTCCAGGATTTGGCGAAGCACGAAGAGTTGACGCTTGTGATGGACAAAGTGCCGCCTGGACGCTTTGCCCGCAAAGACAAACACGCCTACAACGTCGATTCAGCAATTCGAATTCTTAACAGTGAACTGGAGGTACAGGGCTATCGCCTGGTGCGTCAAAAGCAGTTCCTGGTTGTGCTCAATCTTGACAAGGCGCGGACGGAGTACGCCCGGCCACGGATTTCGCAGATTCCTGAATCACCGACCACGCAATCATCGTCAGTGGATCGGCTCGTTCATTCGGCCTCGACTTCCCGAGTCGTTGCTTCCGACGATGAAGGACGAGCAACGCCATTGTTCGGATCTGAGCACCCGCATTCCGGTCGCAGATCGGGATATGTCACGTCCCCGCGCACTCTTCCGAGCGGAATACGCCAGACAGCGGCCTCGGATGATCAGCAGCCAACTCTCGATAATTTCGTTTCTCAAATACGTCCTGTTTCAAATACGCAGCAGGTCGAATCAGACGAAGAGGACAATGTTCCGGCTCCGCCAGCCATGATGCTGAAGCAGATCGACATCGAACACGCGCGAGCCTCGGATCTCGCACGGACAATTTACGTCGTGTTTGAAAAACGAGCCGAGCTAATGCAGGAAGGCATCAATGGTCTGCCGACCTTCGCGGTGTTTGACAGCGCCGAGGATGGCTCGGCAGACAAAGGATCCCCACCGTTGTTCCGGATCGGAATTGACCAGCAGGTCAACCAACTGCTGATCGAAGCTCCGGCCTCCCGGTTGACGCAACTGCAAAAGCTGGTCAGGGACCTTGATCAGACCGCAAAACCAGACGACGAAGAAACCGTCAAGTTGGTGCCGAACAACGGCATCAAGGCGGAAACCGCTACTCAGTTGAGTCAGCAACTTCATCAGCTGGTATCGATGGCCGATGAATCGGCTCCGGCACCTCCCGCTGGAATTTCGGGTCAGGCTGGCTCGGCGGAGACGGAAGATCCTGCCATCAATTTGCGTGGCGAGGTCAATATTCAGGCGATACAGGATCTGGGCCTTTTGATGCTGAAAGGTAATGAGGCGGACGTCGAGAAGGTCGAGGAGATCATCCGGCGACTGGAGAAAATGAGTATCGGATCGCTGCCGGCGATCCATGTGCTGACCTTGTCAAACATCGACTCAGAAGCATTTGCAACACTGTTGACCAGTGTCTACGAGCAACTGACGGAACTTCGTCAGCGGGGAGGCACGGCTCGCAAGACGGCTGCTTTTATTCCTGTGGTTCAACCGAACGCGATTCTGATCATTTCGTCAGAAATCGAACGGACATCGATCCTCGAACTTGCAACGGAACTGGACAAACCACTTTCGCCCGATTTTGAATTCGAGGTCTTTATCCTGAAGAGTGCCGTGGCGTCTCAGGTTGTGACAGCGCTAACAAGCTTTTATGCGGAACGGCCGGGGCTTGGGACCAACGTCCGCGCGATCGCCGATGTGCGTACAAATTCTGTCGTCGTCCAGGGCAGGCCCAGCGAACTTGCTGAAGTCAAGAGACTGATCGAACGAATCGATCGCGATGAGCCGGGGGGCGTCAATCGGATGCAGGTGATCCGGCTCAAAAATGCCGTCGCAGCGGAATTGAGTACCACGATCAGCCAGGCGATTCAGGCGGTCATCAATCCACCGCAGCAGACGATCTCGGGTCAGGGCGGATTTGGCGGGGGCGGTGTCGCTCAGGCTGCCGTGGATTTGCGAGCGAGCAAGTCAGTGGCCCTGGAGTTTCTGACGACGACTGGCGGTGTCCGGGATCTGATTCGGTCGGGAATCCTGGCTGACGTACGTGTCAACGCAGATATCCGATCGAACAGTCTGCTGGTGTCCGCGCCAGAAGCCAGCATGCCTCTGATGCAGGCTCTGATCGAGGCACTGGATCAGGCCCCCGGAGCTGTTTCAGAGATCAAGGTCTTCACGCTGAAGAACGCGGACGCTCAACAGACGGTGACGACGCTGGAGACAATGTTCACTAACACGAATCAGACAACACAGCTCGGGATTCAACTCGTTGGGACGGAAGGATCTTCCAGCAGCCTGATTCCGCTGCGTTTTTCGCCGGACATTCGCACCAATTCGGTGCTTGCCATTGGCAGCGCGGAGTCATTGAGTGTTGTGGAAGCCATTCTTCTGCGCCTGGATTCCGACGACACTCGCCAGCGGCTGACGACCGTTATCCCTTTGCGTAACGCACCTGCGGATACGGTCGCGGCGACACTGGTGGATTATTTGACGCAGCAGCAGAGCCTGCAGCAGAGTGCGGCGGATTTGTTCAGCAATATCGAACGGATCCGTCAGGAAGTTCTGATCTCCGCAGACCTGAACAGCAACTCGTTGATCGTCAGCGCTTCTCCGCAGTATTTCGACCAGATCAATCAGATCGTGGAAGCATTGGATGCTCAACCGCCAGAGGTGGTGATTCAGGCGCTGCTGGTGGAAGTGACTCTGGATGCAACCGATGAATTTGGGATTGAGCTGGGATTCCAGGATCCACTGCTCCTGGCACGCAGCCTCGTGACAACGACAGCAACGGGTGGTGCCAGTACGACGATTTCACCTGGTATGAATTTCAACACCACTGCTGTTCCGCTTGGTAATAACGCTGGAACAAATTCAGGAACTGTGGCGACGCAGGGCCTGAGTAACTTCTCGCTGGGTCGGGCGAATTCGGACCTGGGTTTTGGCGGCTTTGTATTCTCTGCGCAGTCGGATGCGGTCAGTGTCCTGCTGCGAGCGCTCGCTTCACGCCGCACAGTTCAGATTCTGAGCCGACCGCAGGTGCGAACAACTCACAATAACGAAGCTTACGTGACCGTTGGTCAACAGGTGCCAATTGTAAACGGTGTGTCTACCGGTACAACCGGAAACTCCTCGCCGAATGTCACGCAGCAACAAGTGGGGATCACGCTCCGCGTGACACCGCGAATCACACCGGACGGTGTCATTGCCATGAACGTGTATGCGGACAAGAGTTCTCTGTCCGGTCAAACGGTCCCTATCTTCAGTACGAGTACAGCCACCGGGGCAAACGTCGTGGAATCGCCGATCATCAATCAGTCTCAGGCCCTAACCACAGTCAATGTTCCAAACGGCCAGACGATCGTGATTGGTGGCATGATTACGAAGGCAGACAACACACTGGAACGTAAAGTCCCCTGGCTTGGCGACCTGCCGCTCATTGGCAAGGCGTTCCGCTACGACTCAACGAAATCGTCCCGAACCGAGCTGTTGATTTTTCTGACACCGCGCATCGTCATGAGTGACATTGATTCGGAACTCATCAAGCAGGTTGAATCAGAACGAATGCACTTCATAGAATCGGACGCCGAAGAAATTCACGGGCCACTTTATAGTGTACCCAAAGCCGTAAACAATCAGCTTTGGACACCGGATGAAGGCACAATTCTCAGGCCTGAAATGCCGATCGAGCAATTCCTTGAGCCGGATGTCCGACAGTAATTCCAGAATGAATTTGAATCAACAGCCTGAATGCCGGGAGTGAAATCATGCATCAAGTAGTTACCATCAGGCTTGGAATTGTCGGTTTAACCATCGCTTTGTTCTGTGGCTGCTCCGCATCGACAGCCCTGATTCGCGATCCGGCGCTGCTTGTCAAAGATCCTGGTAGTCTCTTCGGTCATCCAAAAATCGAAAAGAATGTTGCGCGCATTGTTGCAATCTGGGAACCATCGACTGGAAAAGATGTGAATGACAGAAACTGCCGAGGCTTTGCCGGACAGATTCTGTTCTTTGGACCGACGTGTCAAACCGGGACGCGTGTCCACGGCGTGGTGAATGTTTGCGAATACGATCACTATGATCAGGAATCTGATGACAACCCTGAACCCTTGCATACGTTTAAGTTCGAACCCGAGGCGTGGGAAGTACATCGCACGGAAGGATCGCTGGGACATTCTTACAGCGTCTTTATCCCATACATGAGTAAGTACAAGGACCAGGTCAATTGCGGTCTCAAAGTGGAAATTGTGCTGGAAGACGGGCGAAAAGTCTCAACGCCAACAACGCAGGTGATGTTACACGGAAAGAACAGCAAC
>Ga0154020_10002055_pt1 | contig 24501 bp, 22 predicted proteins | sample Klosneuvirus_201_FD_109709 | JGI IMG/M metagenome (GOLD analysis project Ga0154020, IMG submission 109709) | Active sludge microbial communities from wastewater, Klosterneuburg, Austria - Klosneuvirus_20160825_MG | ecosystem: Engineered > WWTP > Aerobic digester > Activated sludge | place...
ACAATATTTGAATAATCATATTCAGTGGGTAAAGTACGATGATAATCTTGTCCTTCCTCATCAAGCATAGCATTACGATGATCCATTTCAGTGGTTCTTTCGTTGTATTTTTGCATTAAAACCTTTTGAATATATTTAGGATCTGTAAGATTATTAACTTCCAATTTATCATAGAAATAGTATTTAGTCTTATCAAGATCGTATTGTTGTTTGGAAATTGGTCCATCATTGCTAAGGTAACCAATAACGTAAATATCTTCAATAACAACCTTCATATCAATATTCTGAGTGACGAAGAAATTATTTTCATCGTGTAACGGTCTCTTGTCTTGAACAAAGGAACCTAATAAGACCATTTGATCATCAGTATTGGCTTTCTGAATAACCATACGGATAGCATACTTAATTTCATCTTCTGTCTCATACTTTTGAACTTTTTCAACTGCAATGATGCGAACAGGGGCTTTTTTGGCCGGATCGTAATATAAACTTGAAGGTAATCCCAATGATTTTTGAAGCTTATCCCAACCACTTCCACCAGGGAATTGAGGTTCAGCTGATGGTTCATCCCAACCACTGTTTGCATTACGAAGAACTGGAACATCTCCCACTAAATCCGAATTAAGAACGGTTATGAAATCATTAACAAGTAGTTTTACCTCATCTGCATTTGGAGTGCTATATTTTAATGGAATATTTGCAAGATTGAACCTTTGTCGCGCGGAAACAACTAAATCATTAATGGCGACAATAACGTCTCTATAGTCATTATGAAATTGGATATTTAAAAGATTTGGCTTAATAACTTCTTTTATTATGTTTTTCCCGCCATTACTTGAATTATTACTACCCCAGCTAACAACATCATCTAGTAATTCTGTATCAACAGATGTAACGGATGCTTTATTATATATTGGTAACGGCTTAGCGGTTATATTAGGATATGTTGGAGTAAAGTGATTAGTTTTATTACTTCCAAATGCGAAAAATAAAATCAACAATGAAATTATTGTTATTAAAATTATGTTAGAACTGTTCAACATAGTTATTCTTTATATATTATGTACAAGAATAAAATTATATATCAATTTATTAAAAATTGAAATTATATTTAATATTAATATTATGATAGTATTACATATCTTAACAAGTTGTCTTTCTTTATCATGTACTGCTATTTTATTTTTTCATGTTCACAACCAGATTTTAATAAATTAGTCATTTGTTATAAGATTATTAGTTTCATTATTAAAACGGAAAAATGGTGCAATATATTTGATAATGGATTCTTTTAATATACCATTTTGTATTTGTATTTGAATAGCAGATAATGATGATTGTTTTTTATTGATTTCAATACACTCATAAGCTTTTGAATTTCGTATTTCATCATCCATATCATCTATTTTTACCCTAATATAGTCATGTATGTATTTGAGCAAAGGATCAATAATATACTTATTAATCTTCAAACCTTTATCATCTTCACTCCAATAAGAATTATTAGTTGTAATCAATTCCTTGATTATATATTTAAGTCTTGATGAATCAGTACTCCACAATGATTGATCCTTTGGGTCATTTTTTTTATAAAATTTAATAATAATATCACCAATGTATTTATTAACTCTGTTTTTTCGACTATAATAAATTAAATCTTGCATTAAATCAGTATTATCATCGTGAAGAATGGAATAATCATCTAGTTTTTCTAAATAAGGGGCATCTGGATAAGATTGTTGGATCATCTTTTTAATGGAGATATTATATGTCGTTGGTTTAGTTGTTTTGATGTATTGTTTTAATTCTTGATTATCTTCTTTTATAGTTTTAATAATTTCATCCTTGTGTTCTAATTGCTGTCTCATCATTTCTATTTCAAATTCTTTCTTTAATTCGTCTCTAAGCTGTTCTTTTATTATATCAATCTTACAAAATTTATTCTTATGCCTTGATAAGCCAGGAGCCGATGTAAATATTTTATTACATTTAGGACATTGAAATTTGCCTGGTACTTTAAAGTTAACGTTTTCTGTTAATTTATTGTTAACTTTAGAGTTAACTTGTATATGAGCTACCGATTTCAAATGTTTATTGAAATTACTTTTGTCATTAGTCTCATAATTGCATTTTTCGCATATATGTTTCATTGACATCTATATAATTAGTGTATATAATTTCTTTTTATATGTTTTAAGCATGGTACATGGTAATTACCAACTTACCAGGCTAAAAATAATTTGGGCGCGTCGTGACATTTTAATGAATTGGTTAGCTCGTGTCATTTGAATCAACAAATTTTACAGAACAACGTTTTCAAATCTTAAAAATATCATTTCACCTAACATTTGTTTTATTCACCTTGTTACTTTTTAATAGCTATTAAAGTCCCTCAAAAAATTTTTCCGATCATTGTTCTAATAAAATAATTTTTCCAACACAAAGTTTGTGTAAACTTTTCTAAATTTTTTTTTCAAATTATTTTTTATAAATTCAATGTCTCTTATATTGTTATGAATCTTTTAAACTAGTTCACTTTTATCATAACCAAATATCATTTAACATCATAAAACAAATCAATTTATTCAACACTTATCCAAACTATAATATTATTCAATCTATTCAACCCATCGTACTATTTTAAACATTCATACGATGACTCCTATTAGACTACTTAATATTAACACTGACAAAAAAGTAATACAGTATACAAACAAAAAATGAAAAAAGAAGTATATATCATGAATCAAGGATATATGTTAGAAACGACGTGGGAATATGATTGGATAAAACTCCGCAAAACTATTTAATTTATCCAATATATTTTATATAATAAAGTATATTAGTCGTTTAATTCATATTTACACCATCTGCATAGTCAACCTCATAATCCATCCCATCTTGATCAACGTCAATCGCATCATTTTCTTCCATATCATCGTACTTTTGCTCAGCTTCTTCCGTTTTGCCCTCCAATTCTGCCTCAAGATCCTTGCCTTCGGCTAATTCCTCATGTAATTCTTCCATTTCTTCATGAATATGTTGATATGGATCAGCGATATCAATTGAATAAATGAATCGTTTGATTTCTTTATTGGTATAATGTTTTTCTTCATTATACTCATTGTGCAATCTAACAATAATATCTAAAAGAAGATAAGTTAATGATGTTTTAACGAATTTATCAGTATTCATATCAATTAACTTGCCTAATTCCTGAATAATGTAGAAAAGAATAATATTCCCACTGTAATCATAATCACTTACATTTTCGAATAAAACATATTTATCATCAGGATTGATATTAATCGGTTTATTACCTAATTTTTCATGTGTTAGATCAGTCTTAACTACTTTCCAATTCTTCATGAACTTAATCTTCTTCTCTTTATCATTAGTAACAATACCAGTAAGTTTGTTTTTATATTTTAATAAAAATGCATCTGGATCAGTTTCATCACCAATTGTCTTAATACCTTCTTTAATATCAAAATTATATCCGACACGGTGAACATATCTTTGGATATCACTAATAATTTTCTTAAGGATATTAATACGACTGCGTGATAAATCTGAAACATATTGTGTTAATGACATATTTTTATCCTTATAAATCTCCATATTTTTATCAATTTCTGATTTAAGATGAATGAATTTAGAATTATAGCCAAACATTTTCAATATATTAAGAATTGAATAATTGGTTTTCAAATAGATATTTCTTGTTTTAGCATATTGTGTTTCTTTATTCTTTTCTTTGTATCCTAATAATAATTTAGTTTCGGCATTATAAAAGACTTCGATTTGTAATTTGTAATTGACATATGATACGACATCACGTTTAAAGAATGGATGATTTGATTTATATGACATTTTATTTCCATCGTCAATAATTGTAAACGGTTTATCAAGCATATTACCGTTATGATCATGATCGATAATATAAGAATCATGTCTTAAAAAGATGTCGGATGCATTCAAATTAATATCTTTACCAATAATCGATTCAATTTTTTTGATGAAATTATCAATAAATTTATAAAAATCCTCTTTATGACGTTTAGATTCACCATATGCAGACTTCATTTCGTTGATAATTTTTTTATTTTTATCCAATCGTTTTTCTTCTTTGGATTGATATATTCGTCTTTCTTTTTCTAAAACATTATTTTGCTCATTTTTCATATTATTGATTAATTTACTTAATTCATTAAGATCTTTCGTACTAATATTTTGTAATTCTTTGAAATGACATTTGGTACAAATATTACATTTACTTTCATGTTCATAAATGAAATTGTGTAATTCACCAGATAGACAATATTTTTTTGCAAGATTTATTTGTTGTTGTTCAATATATTTTTCTTTGATATCATCTTTGTTTGTATCTTTCAATTCTAATAAGATTTTACTACATAATTCGCATTTTAAATTCTTTCCATCAATAATAAATTTATGGAATTTACCATTAGTATCGTTGGTAAGATCTGAAAGATCATGATAATGTTCAAATTCGTCGATTCTCCTTGGAATAAAACTTTTAGCAATTTTAATAGTCATCCATTCTGGTATTTCTGAATAATCACCGCGAGTATATTCTCCAGCAACAATGATTGATTGATCGTCTTCACTTGTTTTTTTAGTTTTCTTTTCAACTATAGCCCGTTTCTTATCTTCATATGATTTTAATTTCTTTAAAATATCATCATTCATAAATGTGGAATTTAATTTATGGAAAAATTTATTGGCTACGATATCATATATAAAGTTCTTTTTCTTTTGGCCGTAAATCTCAAGAACACTATTAATGAAATCAATCAATGTATGGATAATTGTCTTCTGAATGTTAGGATCAAACTTCTTCTTTTTGTCTGTTGATTCGTAATGCCACATATTATTCTTTGTTAATAAACACGACATATAGAAAATAATATAACATAAAACTTTGTAATTGAGTATGGGAACTAGATCATCGCCATTATTTTTCCTTATTTTGATATCATTAAACCAGGCAATACCATATTTTTCAAACACAAAATAATTACATATTTTGTCACCAGTCATATAATATATTTGTGTATCACTTAATTCGATAATAATAAGGAACAATAGATAAGTCACAATATTATTCCTTTTAATCGGCTTAAATTTATCTTTATCTTTTGTTGAATACACGAAGATATTATTGTCTAATTCAAAAATAAAGAAATTTGATAAATTTTTATTGATTCCATATTTGACCAATGTCTCTCTTCTTTCATTATATATTGGTTTAAGATTAGTATTATGAATAAGAATTAAGTCAATAGCATCTTTAACAACACGTTTAATTCTACCTTTAATTGTTGCAGAAGTTCCATGAAGTGTGTTAATATTACCAATATTTGCAATTCTATCAACATATTTTCCTAAATTTTCAATACTCTTTTTATATTTTTCATATTCCGGAATATCTTCAAGTGGAATTTCCATTGGAATACTAAAACTAACAAATCTACCATCACCGTCATAAGATCCATCGACAACATAATCTTTTAGATTAATCTGTGTACCACAGCTCTTACAAATATAATCATTTTCATAGTTCTTTTCGACATATTGTTGATAAAATTCAAATAACATTTCACTGAATCTGTTGGGATTCTTTTTCCGAATCGCCATCATATTATCCCATGTAATATTATGCTGACAAATAGCTCCATATTTTTCTGCTTCCATTTCTTCAATTTCTATTCCTTTATATTCTATGGTTTTTTCAAGTTTAATAACATGGAATTGTTTGGATTCTTTTGGCTTAACACTCGGTAATTCTATAACTTTTCCAAATAAACCAGGAAACTCGTCTTCTTTTATGTCATATTGGTCCTCTAATCTTATTGTTTTTTGATCAAAAATAATTTTTCTTAAATCATTATATGATTCATCATCTGATATTGTTAAAATTTTATTATTTATTTGGTTAATAATTTTATAAAATTTTTGTAATGTTATGCTATCATTTTTAATGTATTTTATTATTTTGTCGTTTAAAATTGTAATGATTTGATCATATAATGATGTTATAACTATCTTACTTTGTTCGTTAACGTCCATTTTCCCACTAACGTCATAATTTTCCATTTTAATTTTATCTTTATCTAAATCCAACATCCAGTATATAGGTGGGCGTTTTTTATTCTTTTTCGATAACAATGTTTTATCTAAAATCTTTAATGTTGTAGTATAACCATTTTCGATTTTTTTCACATTTTTGTCTGATTCTGTAATACCAACTTTTCTTACATCAATAAAATCTTTTAATTTGAAACATTTAATATCAGATGACCTTGAAGCAATAATAAATCCAATTATATTTACAGGCAATCCTTCACTACCCACTCTAAATTGAATATTTTTATTCTTATTATGTATGTTCACTTTTTCAAAATTAATAGATCTTATTGCATCAATTGTTTTGTCTGGCAAAAGACTTAATCCATTTTTCTGAAAATCTTTAAAATTGATATACGGATACCGTTTATAATTAATTAAATCGTGATAATATTCATTATTTTCAATTGCTTTTAATCCTTGATTTTCCAGTTTAGTAATAATTTTAATATCCTCTATCGCGTTTACTAAGATAGCTCTTCTATCTGCTAATGGAGGATAAAAAATTTTTTCAGTATCGTTTTTAATATCGCTTTTCTCTTTTGTATTTTTAGAAAATAATTCGGTAGCATTATCTATTTTATTAATAATGTACTTGATTTTCGTGTCTTCTTTTCTTTTAACTATAGTACTTTTAGTTGATGCTTGTCCCTCATACTTTTCTGTTTCCTTATGATATAATAAAAAGTCTTCAGTTATTGGAATTAAAAGTTTAGAATCTATTAATGCAAGTATTTTTTCGTCATGTGTTAGATCTTTCATCCTACCACTTTCTTCATGTTCAACCAATAAATTGTATATTTCGGTGGCAAGACCGCGCTCAACGTCTTTTTGAGAAAGGGATAATTCTATTGCTTGATAATCAATGAATTCCACACGTGGCATAACAATATCAATATAAATAAACTCTCCTGCAGTTGTTTCTTCTTTTTCTAAGAATTTATAAACATCTTTCTTATCAGTCTTAATGTATAATTCAAGTATAATAATTGTTTTAATAATATTATGTGCTTGCTCGCCAATTTTACCATTAAAATTTTTAAGTTTTAAACTTTCAACCAATTCCGGTCCAAGTTTATCCAAAAAATCCTTCGCATCGTTATAATTTGGATTTTTAGACATTTGGTTTATTTTAACTGTACTTGCATTCATAAATTCTAAAACGTGTTTTATAAGAATATACATACTAATAGTCGTAGCATTACTTTCACTATTAAAGAAGTTCTCTATTTTGAAATTAAATTTTGGTTGATTCTTTGAAAATTCTATTATATTATTAATAAATGTATCTTGTTTTCCTTTATAATAAAAAGCGAATGTTGCAAATGTATAATACATAATATATTTTTTAATAAAGTCTATCATTTTTTGCGTATTTATTTCGTCCTGTAAAATTTTTATTATATCTTCTTTGTCTATTGTTTCAAAATAACCATTTAATAAATTATTAATATCCAATTGATATTTTATAAAATTGATTTCTTCAAACATTTTCATCGCCTTTTTGTCTAAAAATATTCTATTGTAGAAATCATCTATAATTTTATCGACCAATTCATCAATTTTATCAATGTACATTGTATTATAATTATAATTATATTATATAAAAAATTAGGATTACATTAAACATAATTTCTAAAAAATATGATATTTGATTATAATAAGACTTAAAGATTAGAATATATTTAATTTTATTAACACATTTAAATGACTACTAGCACCACCTATGAAAACATGCCAATTAATCTATTAATTGCCAATTTAACATCTTCTAAACAAAGTCCTATATCTTTTGAAGATCTTCAAACAGAATTGAATAAAAAAGATGATAATAATAATCCTAAATATTATTTATCAATAAAAGAAGATGACAATGTATGTATGATTTTTAACAATTCGGTCCCCGATAATACTACTAGAGATCAAAATATAGTCGATTTAGAAACATCATGCAAAAGTATTATTTTGGATAAAAATACTCTTAAACCAATTGTATCGCAATATAATAAAATATTATATAATAGTGAAGCTATTACATTCCTGAAAGATAAACAATGGTCTAATATATGTATACAAAAATGTTATGAAGGTACATTGATTATTGTTTTTAATCATAATAATACCTGGTATGTTACAACACGAAGATGTTTAAATGCCAAAGATTCGACATGGATCCATAATAATTCTTATTATGACATGTTTATCGAAGCAATGGAAAATAAATTCACATTTGATGATTTGAACAAAGATTACTGTTATCATTTTATTTTGGTTCACTATAAAAATAGAAATATTGTAAATTATGGATATCTTGGTCACGATTATAAAGAATTATTCCATGTGTCAACAACAGAAAAATACACATTGAAAGAAATTGATTTTAAAATTAATGATAATGTCAAACTCATACAGGAAGAATCTTTTTCTTCATTAGATGATGTATCAATTGAATTAAAAAATAAAGACGAACATGATAAAAAGAATCACAAAGTAACATTTGAAGGATATATATTAAAATATTATACAGGAACTGTACACCAAAGTCCATTTATTACATTAAAATTACAAACAGAAATTTATGAAACAATAATGAAATTAAAACCTAATAATAGTAATTTGTTCCAATGTTATCTTGAGTTATATCAAAAAGATAAATTAAATGAATTCTTACCATATTTTACAAAATACGGTATTGATGTTATTAAACGTATTCATGGATCAATGCAAACGGTCTCGAAAGAAATATTGGACTTATACCATATGACACGTGGAAAAAAGAATGAAGAAATATATAATAATTTAACTAATCAATACAAGAAATGCTTATATGAAATTCACGGCTTCTATGTTAAAAATCGTTCACATGATTTTGTCAATGGCGTCGACGTCGCGCAAGAGAAAATGGAAGGTAATATTCGATCAATTAATGTGTTTGATATTTATAAATATTTAAAAAATCTTCCATTTAATGAATTAAGACAAATTTATCATGATAGAACCAAATTATCTGATGATTCTAAGAACTCATTCATAAATAAAAATTGTATTAACACAATGTCTCAGACAACATTAATGTTTAAGAATAATAAAAAATAAATTTAATTTATATTGAAATTTTTATTTCTTACTGTTTTTTTTCTTACTTATTTTTTCATAAGTAATAAAATTTGATCCAATACCTTCAATTTGTTCTTGTATATGATCAAATATACTAATAATATGATCTAGTGTTTCCATAAATGTCTCAATTGGTTTATTGTTCTTCGTAATAAATTTAATGACCATTCTATCTTTTAATAAACTCGGTTTAGATAACCCTGAAAATTCTACATTTTTATGATTTTGTAATTGATCGTTAATTATACCACCCAATGTATGATCTTCGTTATACAATATAATTTCTGATTTGGATGTATTTACATCAGTATGTTGTTCCTTTATCAATCGTTTTGTATAATTAACTTTTTCCTTCATGATACGACAAGCTTTATGTAATATTTCATATTCATCAATTTGTCCTTGACTTTCTAATGTAAAATCATATTCTTTCTCGTCTTTTGTATCATAAAATACATTTCCGGCAGCATACCATATAGCATGCATTTTACCAATACCTAATACTGCAGTACATTTGCAACTAAATACTTCATCTGGTCTCAAATCTACTATAAGACAAGGATATTTAGAATCAAATTTATCTTTTAATTCCACGCCATCTTCGTATATCTTACAGTTTTCAGTTGTTACATTCATGATATCTTTCGTATTATTACTACCATTAATATAAAAATCCATTATCTTTTTATCTTCTGGATGTTTTAAACGTGCTGGATCTCCTACATTTATATTTAACCAATATTGATCTTCTAAATAATAAATACTATTTAAGATTTTTGGTATGGTTATTGTTGATATTCTCTCTTTCATATAATCATTTGAGTATATAGATGTATTTTTTTCAATAACAATATTTTCATTTGGGAATGCATATGTTGGTACATGATCATAACACAATCTTCTCAATGTATTAATAAGAGCTGGCCCAACTGTTTTACCAAATATTTTTAATTTCAGATAACTATTTTGTAAACCATCGGATTCTTGTTTGTAGGTTTCTTCAATATTTATATCTATTTTATCCATAATATTATATTTAATATAATTAATTTTTATATCGTTTATTATTATTATTGTTTTATTATCAATTTTTTCAATATATTATGCGAATAACATGAAATCTTTTTAATCTAAATAAATTATATTAATGAACACTAATACTCTATTCTTCAGTTATAATTGTGAAACTTGTAAAAGATTAATTATGTTGTTAAGAAACGAAAATTTATTAGGTTTTTTTAAAATGGTTTGTGTTGACGATAAATTAAATCAAATGCCCAAAAATATGATAGTACCAACAATGATGGTGGTAAATTTAAATAAACCACTTGTTGCTCATGAAACATTTCAATGGGTTGAACAAATGAAGTTTATTAGACAACAACAAGTAATGGACATTAATAAAAAAATTATACAGCAATATAATACAAATAATCCCAATCAACAAAAAGGACCATTTGGTTATAGCGAAGAAATGATGGCTGGATATTCGGATAAATTTGCATTTACTAAAAGTGATAACGCGCTACCACATTCATATGTTAATCTCAATGATGAAGATAAAAATGCCATTTTTACAGCTCCTCAGGAAAAACATAGAATATCAAAACCCGAACAACAAAAAGTTATCAAAGAAATAGAGGAAAGACGTAATACACAAGATACCGAATATCAATCATTTATGAAACAAAAACAAATCGAATTTGTCATGCAAGCAGAACATGAAAAATTGTTACAGCAACAAAATAGAAATAATTAACAAGTTTTAAGATTTCCTTACAATCATATAATATTGTAAAGATAATTCACATAGCATTTGCATATAAGATATAACGATCTCCCTATTTTCTTTTGATAAATCTTTCCATATTGATTTCATGGATACAACTTGATCAAGCAAATTTCCTTCACTATCTTTTAAATCATCTTTATAATCTTTTGTCATAAAAAAATTTTCATCACCATTGTCTATTTCATTTTTATATTGCAATACTTTAACGCAAAATAAATCTACAAATTTAACTTTATTTTTAGGACTCTTAATATGTTTTTCAATGTCTTTTATATTTGTTCCAACGATTGATTTAGGACATACAGTCGCAATATTTAAAATTAATGATGATAACATATTATTAAAGTCGTTAACAATTTCGTCAATTTTAGAGTTCATTTATATTTATATTGTACTTATATTTTTTTAAGTATAGTTTAGACTCATGAAAAACATAAAACATATAAAGAGAAAAAAATCAATATAGTGAGTATATAAATTACTTAAAAATATATTGGTTATAGTTATAAATACACAATATGGAAGAGCACTACAAAAGTTTTATTACAACGTTATATAAATTTATTTTTGATTTAAATCGTTATGTTCCAAATGATGGTACAAAAGAAGCATTGCAAATTTATGATAAATTAGATACCGCCAAAGTTATTTTCAGACTATATCATTTATTGAACAATAATTTGGACAAAATTAAAAATAAAGATGAAACAGTATTTAATACTCCATTTATTATACTTCCTAATATTGACTTATCAGTGTGTTGGTCTAAATTAATCAAAGGACAAAAAGACAAATTATGGATTTATCTAAGTATACTATCAGTTGAAACAGATATATTGGTTAATTCAAAACAAGAGACTGGTTCAAAACAAGAGACTGGTTCAAAACAAGAGTCTGTTACAAAACAAGATACTCCTTCACCATCCAAAGACCTAGTTATTAAAGAAGAAAATCAAGCAGTTAAAAAAGATGATTTTGATCCATTTATCGGAGTGGGTAAAGATGATGAAGAATTTGGTGTAGATCAAATGTATGCAGCAGTACCAACTTTAGACGAAGATAGACCATCTGGTGTTGGTATTGAGACCATCATGAATTTAACAGGTATTGATAAAATGATTAACATGGATGAATTAACAAGTCAACTAAAGAATATGAATAAGGAAGATATTGATAATGCAACAAATAGTATCAAAGCATATCTAGGACCAAATGTTGATAGTAATACGACTAATCTCATATCAGATATGTTGATGAGTGTATCAGAAGAATTAAAAAATAATGATTTAGGTAAAGGAGCAAATCCTATTGCCACCATCAAAAATATAGCTGAAACAGTTGCAAGTAAAATGAGACCTAATATTGAAAAAAATAATATAGATATTAGTCAGTTAATTAATGCAACTCAGGCTTTTGGTAATAATCTGAAAGACAAAAATGGAAATCCAATGTTCGGCAATGGTAATGTGAATCCATTTGCATTATTATCACAATTGGCTGGAAATATGAATAGTGGTACTGTAACAGAACAACAACAACAACAATATATGAATCAATGTAATGAAATGATGCAAACTATGGGTTTAGATCCAAATCTTATTTCACAATTACAACAACCACAAAGAAATAATGGAGGTCGACATAATAGAAATGGACGTGGTGGTAAACGGAAAAAACGTTAAAAACATTAAAAATTTATAAAAATACATAATTATTTAAAAAAATATCTTAATACATTGCGTTAAGATAAATCAAAATTATATAAGATATAGTATTAGAATTAATCACTATGGAACAAAATATATTTCAGGTAATCAAAGAAGACCATCTTGATGAAATATTAAGTAATTATATGCAAAATCTTGTTTTGGTTATGTTGTCATCAAAAACTTGCGGACCATGTAAAACAATTAAACCAAAATTTGTTGATCTATCTAAAAAAAATAAAGATACTGTATTTATTTATATAGATCGAGATAATTACGAATTAACACATAATAAATATTTTAATCAGTTCAAATTTACACCAACTTTCATATTTTATTTCGGTAAAAATCAAATTGCTTTTGTTGAAGGAGCACACGAAGAAGCTTTAGTTAAAACCATTGCGTTACTAAAACAAAAGATTGAAGAGAAAAAAAAAGAATTTAACGAAAAAGAACGTGCTATGGAAGAACAAAAATTAAAAGAATTGCAAAATGCACAATTAGCGCTATCAAATCAACAATCGATCCAACCTTCTGATTTACTTATGAAAAAAATGGAATTATTAAACAAATTCAAATTATTAGCACAAAATGGAATTCATGTACCAAAGTTTAATTTAGACTCTGATTATACTGTAATGTTACAGGAATTTAAAAATATAACAGATCCTTTAAATACATTATCAACACATAGTAACGGCGAAGAAAGAAATAATGCTCCTTTACAATTACAACAATCACAAATCACAAATGAATCCGAAAATTCTAAAAATCAAATTAAAAACAATGATGAACTTCGAAAAAAACAAGAACAAATAAGACAAATTCAGGAGCTTGATAAATTAAATCAAAAATTGCAACCTCAAACCTTACAAAAATTACAACATCTTAAAAAAATTCTTCAAATGAAGGAACAGCAGGAGAAAAATAATAGAAATGTATAATTTTATTCTAAACTTAATGATATATATGTCAAGTCCAAATATATCATATAATAATAGTTGTAATAATGATCTTGCTTTATGTAAGTCGTCAGTATCAACTAAAGACAAATTTTGGCTAGATGAACCAACAGTACTATATAAAAATAATAATTATCTTCATTTTATGCCTGTTTATGAAATGACAAGAAACCAACAATTAAATGCATTATCCAGACTTGCTTTTTATACAATGGCTTTACTTTTTTTATTTACCAGATCTAAATATTCAATCATTATACCTGTTACTTTTATTCTTTTACTCGTTTTAATAGATAAATTTAAAATATTTGATCCAGATTCAAATCAAAAAGAATTAAACCGAATATTAGAAATAAGACAAGCAAAAGCAGATCATCAAGATGAACTTGTTAATAAAGAATATCATCAAGATGGTACTCCAATCTTAAAATCTTATGATGAGATTGTTAAAGATGAATTTGGCCATCCTGGTTATAGTGTTGGTGTAGGAAAATATGATCCAGATGGTAAATTATTAATCGGTCAAGAGTGGGGCCCAAAAGGAAATCCAGAACAAAGAAATCTATATACCGTAGATGAACAATTGGATTATCAAAAGAATACATGTCGCAGACCAACACCCGATAATCCAATGATGAATCCATCAGTCGAAGATTTCGAAACATTCAATCCACCAGCGGCATGTAATGCTGAGGATTCCAACATCCAAGAAAGCATTAAAGTCAATTTTAATCAGAATTTATTTAGAGACGTTGATGATGTTTGGGAACGAGCTAATTCTCAGAGACAATTTTACACCATACCTAATACCGCAATACCTAATAATCAAACAGAATTCGCTCATTGGCTCTATAAGTTGCCTGACTATGACGTTTGCAAAGAAGGATCAGGTGTGGGATGCGCTCGTTATGATCCGTTACCAACAAGAACACCTGAATCCCATTTTTAAGCTAAACCGAAATAATATATTTAAAGATATATCAATATATATTTTTAATGGTTGACAAAGTTGCTCTTTTTAATAAATGCAAACAAATTGTAGAAGATAACGGTTGGGAAATGATTTCAACTGAATATATTAATAGTAAAATTTTATTAGAAATAAAATGTGATCAGGAGCATCAGCGTAAAAAACGAGCTATTGATATAATAGATAGTCTAATATGTATTCCGTGTGAAAATGATAAGAAGAAAAATTCATATAAATTAGAACGATATAATGAAATCAATAACATAATAGAATCTAAAGGAGGTAAAATTGTTACACAAGAATACATTGGAGCAAATGATTATATAGAATTTATATGTGAAAAAAAACATCAAGTTACCACGTTGACTGCACATAATATTCTTTCGGGCTCATGGTGTCGTTTATGTTATTTAGAATTACTCAGAACAGAATTTAATAAAACCAGACATACTAATAAAACTATACAAGAAGAATATTATCAAGATATTAAAGAAATTGCAGAGAAAAAAGGATGGACACTCATATCGACTAAATATATTAATAGTAAAACACTACTCGAATTTATATGTGAAAAAGGTCACTTAATTAAAAAATTACCATCTGATGTAAGAAATTATGGCTGTTTGGAATGTTATAGAGAATCACCACGTACACAAGAATATAAAGATAAAATGAGTCAGTCTGTTAAAGAATCTAAAACAGAAATTATGGAAGAAACTTTTAAGAAATATAAGAATAATATAGAAAAAATAGGTGGTGAATGTATAACAACACAAGAAAATTATAAAGGATCTAAAGAAAAGATAGAATGGATTTGTCCAAAAGGTCATAAACAAAAAACATGTCCATCCACATTTTATACAGCTAAAGATCACTGTAAAATTTGTTTAAATAAAGAAAAATTAACAATTGAACAAGCTCATGAAATTGCAAAACAAAGAGGGGGTAAATGTTTAAGTACTGAATATAAAAATAGTAATGAGAAAATGTTATGGGAATGTGCAGATGGTCATCAATGGGAAACAACATTATCAATTATAAAAAATTCTTATTCATGGTGTCCATATGATAATACTCAATTAAAAGAAGAAATTTGTCGGGCAATATTTAAACAATTATTTGATGATGATTTTCCTAAAATAAGACCCAAATGGTTATTAAGTCCCAAAAAGAAATCAATGGAACTTGATGGTTATAACGAAACTCTTAAATTAGCATATGAATATAATGGAATTCAACATTATGAAAGTGTTCGCAATTCGGATATTGAATATCAAAAGAAGAAAGATAAAATAAAAGTAGAATTATGCACAAAGAATAATATAACATTAATTGTAATTCCATATACTATAAAAATAAAGGAATTACCAAATTTTATCATAAACGAATGTAAAAAGCATAATATACCAATTAAAAATACAGATAATATAGATCTTCATAAATTAAAAATTAATTATAAAAATGAATTAGATAAATTAAGAGCATTAGCTTTGTTGAAAGAAGGTGAACTTTTATCAACCACATATTTAGGCAATATCATAAAATTATCATGGAAATGTCATAATAAACATATTTTTGAAAAAACACCAGAACAGATTAAGCTAAATAAATGGTGTCCATCCTGTCCAAAAACTTAACTAAATATAACCTTCTATATATTTTTAACTAAAACCATCCCGTGGGAATGTATCAATTACCCTTGTATATGGGTTAAAAATAGTTTGTTCCATAAATGTCAGTTCTCTTTTATACTTTTCATTGTGTTCGTCAATAATAATATTCAAACATTCCTTAATACAACTTATGCATAAATCATATTCGGCCAACCCATAACACTCTTTCAAATCATTCTTGTGACATCTATCACAGTTTACTTTTACATTTTTATCTTTATAATGAAAATAAGCAGGTTTATAATAAGTTCCATACAAAATAATTTTGCTGGTGGTTTCTTTATCCATCTTGTTATAATCGAAATATCATAAATTTAATTATATTTGTTTTATGATTCAATTTTTATCCAAATAAATCAAATCCCATCATATCAGATTCACAACCATCATCGTCATATTCATACCTAACAATTTTTTCATGAATATTTTCATTTTCATCAAAATTTATTGTTTTTAATTTAGTTTCATCAATATCTATTTCATTGTTCTTCTTTTTAGAATCACTTATGCATGATTTATCACAATATTCCTTATTTTTTGTTCTTTGTTCAAGCTTTGCAACCTCTTGAACACAACCTAGACACATATCATATTCCATATAACCAATACAGATATCAAGATTTGTACTATAACATCTATTACACGTGACTATTCCTTTATAGTTATAATGTTTATTGGCAGGATTATAATAAACACCATATTGTACGGTTAATAAAGTTTCTTTGTAATTCATTAATATAATTCTTTACTAAATGAAATCACCTCTTAATATATAATTTTCAATATTTTTATTATGGATTATTATAAAAATTGATTTTAATTAGTAATACATTCTATCACCAAGTTGATTATATTAACAATTTATGAGAATAGATAAAGGAGGACCATATGTCCCATTCACTATTGAACATATTAAAAATAAACATTTAGTCATTAAAATGCTTAATTATGAAGAAGAATTTACTAAAAGTAAAGATGGACAATTATTATATCATAATCCACTAAATAGACCTATAGTTAGCTTAACAATTGAAAAAATAATTCATCGTATTGTTTTAACAAAATTTGGGTTTGATACAAGTGACGAAAGTGTAGCTAATTATAGACTAATATATAAAACTTATTATAAATCACCAAATGAATATGATAAAGATGTTATTAATGCTGTACATTATATGAGAGAAAACAAATGCGCTTATTATAAATCCCCTGTATTTGAAATTGGTCAAAAGATACCTGATTGTATTTTGTTTCACTTGGATGGAAAGTCTGTAACTACACTTCATGATATAATTAATAAGAAAAATGCGGATCATATTCTTATTGCAGCATTCTCATTAAGCTGACCCCCGTTTATAAGGAGAATGGCTAAACTATTTGCCATGTCTGATGAACTTGATAATAAAAATATTCAAGTTATCTTAATTCAAATTGACGAGGCTCATACCACAGCATGGCCACAAGCAATCGATGTAATTTTAAATGTTGAACAACCTGAACCACAAAAAACATTTAATGATAGAGTTAATAGAGCAGGCTATTTTGTGGAAAAATATCATCCGCCTTACAATGTTTATATTGATAGTTGGGATAATCAATTTGCGGAATTATTTAGAGCATGGCCTGATAAATATCATCTTATTGATAAAAATAAGACGATATTAGCTAAATCTAAATATAATAAAGAAGGTATTATATTAGAAGATTGTACTGTTCTTTTACAGAAATTAATTGAACAATAAAATCATAATGAAAGGCGATTATTAAAATGACTGATGATCATGAAACTTTTAAAGAGTGATCAACACGATGATACGATGTCATCTTTCTTTATTAAAATTAAAAATATTCTAATTTTTCCTACACGAACCTTGCATCATATATGATTTAGTTTTAAACCACGCCGGATCTAGTTTAAATTGTTCTTGTATCATCATCGTCATAATTGGTCCATGAAAAACTGGAGACGGTTCTACAATTATTTGGCTATGTAATTTGCTAATGTCTTGAATACATGATAAACATAAATCATAAGTATCCAATCCAATACAGACATCCAGATTAGTTCGCTTACATCTATCACAGATAACATTAGTAGAATTTATGCCATAATGTTTAGTGGCTGGATAATAATATGTTCCGTTTTTAAGAATATTAATCATCATTTCTTGTGAAAGTTGTGGATTATTCATTGATATTATTTATAATGAAAATTATATATGACATTTAGACTCATAAAAATTGATAATATGAATTAATAAATTAATATTATTAAATAATAAAATAACATTATGGGACAAGATAAAGGTGGCACATATGTTCCATTTACTATTGAACATATTAAAAACAAAGATTTGGTAATTAATATGCTTAATTATGAAGAACAATTTACAAAAAGTGATGCAGGACAAACAATGTATCATAATCCACTTAATCGACCATTAGTTAGTTTGACAATCGAAAAGGCAATTCAACGTATTGTCTTAATAAAATTTGGGTTTGATACAAGTGATGATAGTTTGGCTAATTACAGAACAATTTTTAAAAACTATTATGAATCGCCTGAAAAATATGATAAAGATGTGCTTAATGCCACTCATTATATGAGAGAAAACAAATGTGTTTATTACATACAACCTCCATTAGAAATTGGTCAAATGATTCCTGATTGCAAACTATATGAATTGGATGGTAAAACAGAAACCACATTGTATAACATAATTAATAAAAAACAGGCATCGCATACACTTGTAGCGGCTTTTTCATTAAGCTGACCTCCGTTTATAAGAAGAATGGAAAAGTTATTTTCTATGTCTTCTGAACTTATTAAACACAATATTAATATTATTCTTATTCAAATTGATGAGGCTCATAGTACAGCCTGGCCATTATCAATCAATGCTATTTTGAATATTGAACAACCTGAACCACAAAAAACATTTGAAGATAGAATTAATCGGGCAAATTATTTTGTTGATAATTATCATCCACCATATGATGTCTATATCGATGGTTGGGATAATCAATTTGCTGAATTATTTAGAGCATGGCCTGATAAATATCATCTTATTGATCAAAATAAGATGATACTTGCTAAATCTGATTATGGCACTGAAGGAGATAAAGAAGCTGTTATTTTAGAGGATTGTACCCTTCTTTTGCAAAAATTAATGAGCAACATTTAATTAATAATTAAACAACTAATTTTAATAAGAAAGATGATTATTAAAATGACTGATGATCATGAAACTTTTAAAGAGTGATCAACATGATGAAACAATGTCATCTTTGTTTATTGAAATTTTAATACCTAACAACAGTTAATTGAATATCTGGATAATTATATTATTCAAGATTTTTTAATTCTACAATATGTTTCCATTTATTTTTATTCCCTTCATAATCATAGAAATCTGCATATAATTGTTCTGCATTCCTTATACTTATTTCTTTCTTTAGTTCATTTATCGGAATATATACTTCATCTAACATAAAATATACATTTTCTTCTCCAAATGCCACAGGATATGGGACATCATTATTTCCAATTGGTGAAACATAATCCAAGATTTCATCATTAGTTTCAAAACTTCTAATAGTTTTATCATGACCTTGAATTGTAATATATTTATGTTTTGATATTTGAACTAATATGGTATTCCCATGATCTTCTCTGATGGCAGAATCATAACCGTACCAAAATCCAATAAAATCTTTAATATGTAAAATTTCTTGATTATCAAGATTATTATAAACATGTATTTCTTTATTTTTAACAATAACCTCAAATGGCCTTCCACAATTCCAATGAATCTGATATTTTTTCTCTTGATCTATTAATTGTTCTTTTGTGATAAAACTATCTGTTGATTTCATATCTTTAATTTGATTATCACGATGCTCCAGCCAAAAACCGATTAAATTTCTATAATTATGGGCCTTAAAATTAATTAATGGCATATGTTTAATACCATCTTCTGTTATATCACCATAACCATAATATGAAAAATCTAATGATACATTTAATGTATGTAAATTTAAATGTTTTAATCCTTCATTAGTAATCTTTAAATTATTAGAAGCATCTAATTTTTTGATATATGGATATTTTTTTAATATATCATCTGTTATTTTTTGTTGATATTTTTGTTCAATATTATAAAAATCCGTTATTCTTAAATGATCTTGTATATAATGATTTAACTGAGTTAAATTTACTTGAGTTGGTAACGGCAACATATCCAAAATTAACTGAATAATTTCGACTGGTAAAATACAATCATCCATGTAAATAATTCATAGAATAAATATAATTAATTCATACTATTGATGATTCAACTTTTATCAAAAAATTGATTTCTAATTACAATAATAAATATTTGATAACACAACAAAATATTTTAAATGGAACTATCGGTTGATGAAAAATTTAATCTCATCACAAGGAATTTGCAAGAAACTATTTTAGATGAGGTTATTATGAAAAAGATTATTGCAGCAAGACCATTAAAAGTGTATTGGGGTACTGCTCCAACCTCGGCGCCCAGTGTGGCTTATTTTGTTCCCATGATGAAGATTAGGGATCTGGTTATGGCTGGTTGTGAAGTGACTATTCTGATTGCTGATCTTCATGCTATTTTGGATAATCTCAAATCAACATTTGAACAGGTTGGACATCGATCAGAATATTATATTACTATGATTAAAGCCCTATTAACTTCATTGAATATCGATGTTAATAAAATTAAATTTGTCAAAGGCACTGAATTTCAATTGAGTAAAGAATATACATTGGATATGTACAAAGCACATTCACTTATTACGGTAAATGAGGCAAAGCATGCCGGAGCTGAAGTTGTTAAACAAGCAGAACATCCAAAAATGACAGGTTTAATGTACCCAACTCTTCAAGCACTTGATGAGCAATATTTGGGGGCTGATGTCGAAATTGGAGGAATTGACCAGCGTAAATTATTTATGCATGCCAGAAACATTATGCCACAACTTGGTTATAAAAAGCGAATGTATTTGATGAATAAAATGATTTCCGGATTAAGGACACAAAAGCAAGAACCCAAAGAAGGTGAAAATATTCAAGACCAAAAAATGAGTTCGTCAAATCAGGATTCGAAAATTGATCTCCTAGATTCTAAAAATCAATTAAAAGCAAAAATAAATAAAGCCTATTGTTTTCCAGGAGATATTAATGATAATTGTCTTCTGGAAATGTTAGAAAATCTTGTTTTTCCGATTTTGCATATTAAGGGATTAAACTTTGTTATTGAAAGGAAAGAAGAATATGGTGGCAATATCACTTACAATAATATTGATAATGTTAAGAATGATTTTAAGAGTGAGAAACTTCATCCAATGGATTTGAAACAAGGCATGATCAATAATTTGGATTTGATTCTTGATTCGATTCGTAAGACATTTGAAACCCCTGAAATGAAGAAGCTTATCAAGATGGCTTATAGTTAATTTTGTTTATTGGCACATGGACATTTTCCGGGTTGATTCATACATTCAATAACTTCCTGAACACATTGTAAACATAAATCATTTGTCTCATAACCGATACAAACTAATAAATCTTGTTTTTTGCATTTATCACAAAAAACATTTCCTTCTTGTCCATAATGTTGATAAGCTGGATTATAATATGTCCCTTTTTTAACTAATTCCATAATTTTTTGTTTATTGAAGCATGAAGTTTCCATTTTATAATAAAAGTTGAAAATAAATTTACTTAATAGTGATACTATAATATTGATTATCATAAGAAGATGACAACGAAGTTATCGGAGAAAAACGAAGTGGTTCGTATGACAGAATCAAAATTCTATATCACAACTGCCATTAATTACACAAATGGTAGTCCACACTTTGGACATTGTTATGAAGCAGTTGTTGCTGATTGTTTTGCTAGATATCATCGGTTCACTGGGAAGAATGTATTTTTTACTCATAAAATAATTGTTCAATAGATACTTCTTTAATTGGTATAATATTAAGATAATAATCAATTCTCATCTTTAAAATTTTAATTCTTCTTTCCCATTCTAATTTTTGTAGTGAATTATCCATTGTAGATGTTTTCTTAAAACATCCTTGAATAGTATTACCTTTTTTATCTTTATATGAATCTGGATTAAATCGTAAGAATACAATTGGCCTATTACCCAAATCTTGAAATATTTCCATTGTTCTTTTATTTTCACATGAATATCCATTATGTTTATTTTCATCACATTCTATAATAATAGTGTGTGTGAGGCATTCTATTCTAACATCTGGTCTTCTTAAAGAACATCCCTCATCAATTTTTTTATCAAATATCATTTTAATATCTGGATAATATTCTTTTAATGAATCTCTTAAATGATGTTCTTTTAATTTAAATTGACGTTTTATTTCTACATTTGGATTTAATGCACAATAACAATTGAAGCAATATGGTTTATATTGTGATTTTGTTGTATCAACATATTTGCATAATTTACACCAATTGTCAGGATGGAGTTGTGGTCCGCATATTCTGCATTGTTGTCTACGTAAACCATGTCCGCAAATTGAACCCCCATTACATTCTTTACAAATAGATCTTCGCTTTTTATGTTCACAAATTTGCGAACCATTACATTTTATACATGTAATTCTAACTATATCATGTTTACAAATTTGAGATCCATTGCAATCTTTGCATGCATATTTTATTTTATTATGTTCGCAAATAGCATTACCATTACAATCTTTACAAACTATTTTTTTCCTACTATGAATGCAGAATGAACTGCCGTTACAATCTTTACATTGGGTTCTGACTCGATCATGGTCACAAATTCCACCGCCAACACAATCTTTACAATATGATCTTATTTTATCGTGCTCACAAACTCCACTACCATCACATTCCTTACATGTTGACTTAAATTTATTATGTTTACAAATTTGACTACCTCCACAATCCTTACAAGCTATTTGTCGTCTACCATGTTCACAAATTGATTTGCCTCTACAATCTTTACATCTTGATCTTCTTCTTCCATGTTCACATTTTTTAATTTTAGCTCTCAAATTTTGTTTTAATATAGGATCTAACATCTTTCGATATATAATTATAATATTAATTAATGTTTATATCGGTTTGAATTAAAAATTGAAAATTTAATTATATGTATATTTTTTGATTTATAGTAAGAATCAGACTCATGACTGAAAAGACGTTTTATATTACAACTGCAATCAATTATACAAATGGCAGTCCTCATATGGGACATTTATATGAATCTGTAATTGCAGATTGTCTTGCTAGATATCATCGTTTTTCTAATAAAGATGTATTTTTCCTTACCGGATCTGATGAACATGGACAAAAAATAAATGAAGCAGCAAATAACCATCAACCCCCATTAATACCAATTGAACTTTGTGATAAATACGTTGGTGAATTCCAAAGTTTGAATAAGAAAATGAATATTAGTTATGATTTTTACATCAGAACAACCATGGAGAAACATGAAAACCTTGCCAAATATTTCTGGGAACTATGTGCTAAAAATGGCGATATTTATCTAGGTAAATATACTGGTTGGTATAGTAAGCGCGAAGAACGATTTGTCACTGATACAGAAGCCAAAGAAATGAATTATAAGGACGGGAATCAGGATCTTATCCAAACATGTGAACCATCCTACTTTTTTAAAATGTCTAAATATCATAATCGGTTGGTTAAATATATTCAAGATCATCCGGAATTTATTTTTCCAGAAGAAAAAAGAAACGAAATCCTAGAAAGATTAAAGGTACCTTTATTTGATCTTTCTATCTCAAGAACTTCATTTGATTGGGGTGTTAAACTACCAGAAGGTTATGAGAAGGACCATGTTATGTATGTATGGTTTGATGCTTTGACTAATTACCTTTCTGGTGTTAATTGGCCGAATGGTGAACTAGCAAAATTCTGGCCAGCAAATGTTCATCTTATTGGTAAAGACATTGCATGGTTCCATGCTGTTATTTGGCCATGTATGCTTTTTAGTGCAGAAATTCCTTTGCCTAAACAAATTGTTTGTCATGGTTTTGTTAATGGTCCAGATGGAAGAAAGATGTCAAAAACATGGGGTAATAT
>Ga0154020_10002056_pt1 | contig 24501 bp, 24 predicted proteins | sample Klosneuvirus_201_FD_109709 | JGI IMG/M metagenome (GOLD analysis project Ga0154020, IMG submission 109709) | Active sludge microbial communities from wastewater, Klosterneuburg, Austria - Klosneuvirus_20160825_MG | ecosystem: Engineered > WWTP > Aerobic digester > Activated sludge | place...
CAGCAGAGTTATGTTGAGTCAGGCGCGACCTCTCTCACGTCGGACGTGCGCGCAGCGGGCTTTCTGCGCATAACCGCGGACGAACCTAAATAGGCGATATGTGCAGCTGCACATATGGGCTACCTGGGCCGACCATACCCCGGCGCCAAGGCGTCTTCACCCGCAGCCCACCCGCAACCCGACACCCGCAACCCCGAACCCCAAGGAGATGAATGATGTTTGTGACCGACGAAACCCAGGAACGCAGCCCGGCATCAGGAGCGCCCTGGGCTTCGCCCACGGCTATTCGCCCTTGGGGCGGCCCGGCGGGCTCAGGCTGAGCCAAACATCTCCACCTATATCGCGGGCAGCCCAAGTCCTCGGAGGTAGTCAAACGTCTGGGCGTAGTAACCAGGCACTCGGGTTGCATCCTGGTCATCACCAGCCGGCACAAAGATCACCATGCCCTGCCGAGCACGAGTCAGCAGCACTCGATATGCGTTCTTCAGATTGCGCTGGTTCTCAGCGCTGTGGATGTTCTTCCACCGGCTCCCAGCAAAGTCGTAGTGGCGCCACCCAGCGGAAGTCATGCGCAAGTCGGCATCCCACGCCGCACAGGCCCAGTCCAGTTCCAATCCCTGAACCTGAAACTCGGTGGCGCACTCTTCCAGGTAGAAGCTGGAGCGCACATCGTCGCAGTCGGCAAGGAAGTAGTGGATAGGGTCGGCCGCCAGCCGCACATCCACGGCGTAAGGCCTCAGGCGCATGGCTTTGGATGAGCCGAGCAGGCCGTAGCGTTCGTTGCCTCGGGCCTGGCGCTTCACCCACTGCTTCGCGGCATTCAGGTCGCGGGTGATGACGATGGGGTATCGGTCGCTGAAACGGCTCAGCGCGTTCCGCGCGGCATCGCCGTCCTCATCGAGCAGCGCTTTCACAAAGGCGGACACGCTGTCGGCGCGAAACGAGCGCATCGATACCGACAGGTGCAGGTCTCGATAGAGCTCGGTTCGGTTGCCTGCACGGGCGCGCTTGAGTGGTTCGCCTGCACCGTACTCGGCCTCTAACAGTTGGTCAGACAGGCACAGGCGCCAGTGCGGAAATCGCTCGCGGCACGCGTCGATCCAAGCGCCGATGCCGGCTTCGCCGGTGTGGATCTCCTGTCCGCCGCCCACCAGGCACACGATCACGGCCCAGCCAGTGTGCCGGTCCATGGTTTCGATCAGGAACTCTGGCTCCGATCGGTTGAAACCGGGCTGGTTCTTCTTCTGACGCATGAACTGCGTGGTCTTCTGCAGGTTCCAGGCGCGCTGGGCCTCGTCAAAGATCACGATGCGGTCCACGGGTGCTTGCGCCGCACGCAGTGCTTCATCTCGAAAGTGGTGGACGTTCTGGATGAAGGCCTTGATGGGTTTGGAGGCGCTGGCCTTGGTGACCGATTCGCCCGCCTGTCTGCGTCGGCGCACGTCGTCGCGCGTCAGGGCTTCGCATAGCACTGAAACCAGAGGCCCGTTGCCGGACAAGAACACTGCGTGCGCGTCGCCGATGTCGCGCCGCGCGGTGGCCAGGTTGAGACCGACCAAGGTCTTGCCGGCACCCGGTACGCCAGTCACAAAGCAGATCAGCTTTTCGCCCTGTTGCTGGGCTTGCAGAATCAGCGATTCGAGCCTCTGCGCGGTATCGGTCAGGTTGGTGGCATCGGCCTCGGTTCGCACGATGTCGGTGACCTCGTGCTGAGCGTACAGGTGCTGAGCCGCTTCGATGATGGTGGGGGTGGGGCGATAGCGCCCGGCCTGCCAAGCCTTCGGGTCGATCGGGCTGTCAAATCGCTGGCTGAGTTCGTTTAACAGTTCCGGCACCTGCTGTGGTGCGAGCGCGATCGGATCCCTGACCCAGTCGCTGGCGTAGCTTGGCGCTGCTGGCTCGCCGGCCGCCAACTCGGTGGGAACCAAAACAGGGATGATCGGCAGCCCGTGGCTGGTCTCGTGAAAGTTCTTGGTGTCGAGCGCGTATTGCCACACCTGGTTCAGCGCGCTTTGGCCGACGGTGGAGTCGCCTACCTTGAACTCCAGGATCACCACGCATCCGGCGATCACCAGCACCGCGTCGGCCCGCAAGCCCATTCGCGGGATGTTGAACTCCAGCAGCAGCGTCCCGCTACGTCCCTTCAGCCAGCCGCGCAGCAGTTCAATCTCCGCCAGCCACGCGTCGCGCTGTGCCAACTCAACCGCGTGGTTGCTTTGCTGGATGAGTTGGCCGACGATCTCATCGTTGGAATGGCCACTGAAGTCATCAAATGATGCGGCGTACCAAGCCCGTTGGATCAGCCGGAGCGGGTTCGCGGGTGCCATGTCGTGCGCCAGGTTATCAGAGCAGCAACGACGCCCATGAACCGCTGCTTTCCGGTGGCCAGGACTTGGCCAGGTAGTCGCGCCATCGGACGCAAACACCTACATCCTGCTCAAGCGCAACCCGTCTTGAAATGTCGCTGGCGCTGGAGACCCTCAAAGTCGGCATCAACACATCGGCTGGCGACCCCGAAGTCCGCGATTGGCGCGACAGCCCATCAGCCTGGCGCCCCGTCGTGAGCATCCTGCAGGGCTGTCAGCACCTCCGCCCACTTCCCCAACGCCTGCCGCCTCTCCTCGAAGTACGTGTGCCGGTCGTAGATCCCCTCCACCCCCGACAGCTTGTGGTTCAGGCACATCTCCGAGATGTCCCGCGGCACGCCCAGCGCGCGCAGATGCGACTTCATGGTGCTGCGCAGGTCGTGCGGCGTGAAGCGGCGCACCGCGGGCTTGGCGGTGCGCAGCCAGTGGGCTATGGCCTCGCGCAGCGTGTCCTTGTTCAGGTGGGTGTCGCCGCCATGCCGGGCCGCGCGGCTGCGTGTATGCGCCGGCAGCACGTAGGCCGAGTTGCCGGCCAGCGTGCGCAACTCGCGGAACCAGTCCACCACCACGGGCGCCAGCGGGATGTCCATCGCCGCGCCGGTCTTGCTCTGCGGGATGTGCCACTTCGCGCCGTCCAGGTCCACGTCCGCCCACTTCGCCTGGTAGAGCTCGGCGCTGCGCACGGCCGTGGCCAGCAGGATGCGGATGGCCAGCGCCGCATCGACATATTCGGGCGGCGCTTGGGCGCGGCCAGCAGCTGCTTCAACTCCTCGCGAGTGAGCATCAGGCGCTGGCGCTGAGTTCGGATCCAGCGGCCGTTCGCCCAGCAGCGCCGAAAGCATGATGCCGTGGCAGGGGTTGACGTTGATCAGCCGCTTGCCGCAGCCGTGCGTGAACTTCGCACTTGGAGGTGATGAGCAGCATGTTCGATTCGCCCCAGGTGAGGCCGGCGCCTTCGATCAGCGCCACCACGTCGCTGGCCTCGATCTCGCGCACGGTCAGCGCGCCCAGCTTCTTCTCCACGCGCCCGTTTTTGCGAAGTTCTGTGCCGGCCACCGCTCACCTGCGTGCTGTGCGCCAGGCTCACCAGCTTCTTGGCGCGGTAGTCCTTGGCCAGGTCACGCACCGTCCAGTCGCGCGCGGCGGTGGCCTTGGCCTTGCAGCTTCTCGGCCGCCGGGTTGCGGCCCTGCTGCACCTCGGCGCGCTTGAGGGTGGCGATGCCGCGCGCCTCGGCCAGGCCGACGTCGGGGTAGCGGCCCCAGTTGATGGTTCATCAGTTCGCGGCGCCGGCCGCCGTGCCGGTAGCGCAGGATCCAGCCGGCCACGCCGGCGGCCGAAAGCGTGAACGTGAGGCCGTCGCCGTCGGCCTCGGGCCAGGCTTGCCGGCCTTGATCCAGTGCCTGAGTTGCAGGTCCGTCAGGTGGCCCTTGTCCCGTGCCATGCGCGCCCCCGTTGTTCGGATGTGGGCCGGATCGCGGCTACCCGCCTAGCTACCCAGCCAGCTACCCGATTGGAGTGGGACTCGGTGAGACTTCAAGGGCCTCGAAAAAACTTGCCACCCGAAAACGCCTGGGAAATCAGGCGCTTGCGGGTGGCAACTGGCACGGGGTGAGACCCCGCGGAGCGCTACATCAGAACGATGTCGTACTGCTCCGGATTCATCCCCGGCTCCGCGCTCAGCGAGATGGGCTTGCCGATAAAGTCCGACAGGCCGGCCAGGTGCTGGCTTTCTTCGTCGAGCAGCATTTCCACCACGGTGGCGCTGGCGACGACGCGGAATTCCTTGGGGTTGAACTGGCGGGCTTCGCGCAGGATCTCGCGCAGGATGTCGTAGCACACGCTGCGGGCGGTCTTGACCTGGCCGCGTGCCTGGCAGGTTGGGCAGGGTTCGCACAGCATGTGGGCCAGGCTCTCGCGGGTGCGCTTGCGGGTCATTTCCACCAGGCCGAGCTGGGTGAAGCCGGAAACGGTGACCTTGGTGCGGTCTTTGGCGAGCTGCTTGCGGAATTCGGCCAGCACCGACTGCTGGTGCTCCTCGCGGGTCATGTCGATGAAGTCGACGATGATGATGCCGCCCAGGTTGCGCAGGCGCAGTTGGCGGGCGATGGCGCCGGCGGCTTCGAGGTTGGTCTTGAAGATGGTGTCGTCGAAGTTGCGCGCGCCCACGTAGCCGCCGGTGTTGACGTCGACGGTGGTGAGTGCCTCGGTCTGGTCGATGATGAGGTAGCCGCCGCTCTTCAGGTCGACGCGGCGCGCCAGCGCGCGGGCGATTTCTTCTTCCACGCCGAACAGATCGAAGATGGGACGTTCGCCCTTGTAGTGCTCCAGCTTGGCCACGGCCGATGGGGTATAGGCACTGCCGAAGGCATGCAGCACGTCGAACTGCAGGCGTGAGTCAATGCGCACCGACTGGGTGGCGTCATTGGCCAGGTCGCGCAGCACGCGTTCGGCCAGGCTCAGGTCCTGGTGCAGCAGCGTGCCCGGTGGCTGGGCCAGGCCCTGGGCACGGATGGCGTTCCAGGCTTTGCGCAGGTAGGCGATGTCGTCGGCCAGTTCCTCGTCGGTGGCCTCTTCGGCATTGGTGCGCAGGATGAAGCCGCCGGTGGGGGTGTCGTCGGGTTGGGCGGCCAGGCGCTGCATGCGGGTGCGCAGCTGGTCGCGCGCCTCGGGCGAGCCGATCTTCTGCGATATGCCGATGTGGTTGTCCTGCGGCAGGAACACCAGCAGCCGCCCGGCGATGCTGATCTGGGTGGACAGGCGCGCGCCCTTGGTGCCGATCGGGTCCTTGATCACCTGCACCATGAGGGTCTGGCCTTCGAACACCTGGCGCTCGATGGGCACCTGCACGGCCACGTCGCCGCGCGGGGCGGCATGCGGGCCGCCGTGCAGGTCAGCCACATGCAGGAAGGCCGCGCGCTCGAGCCCCACGTCGATGAAGGCGCTTTGCATGCCGGGCAGCACGCGCGCCACCTTGCCCAGGTAGATGTTGCCCACCAGGCCGCGCTCGAGGGTGCGCTCGATGTGCAGTTCCTGCACCGCGCCGTTCTCGACGACGGCCACGCGGGTTTCCTGCGGAGACCAGTTGATCAGGATGTCGTGCATGGGGCGCGGTGGTGGGGGCAGCGGCGGTGTACGGGTGTGGGGGGGGTGAGCCCGCCCGGATGCCTGGGCGCTGCTGCACGCGGGCGCGCCCTGCGCCGGTGGGTCAGCAGGTCACACCGGCGGTGCGCAGCAGCCCGGCGGTCTCGAACAGGGGCAAACCCATGATACCGGAGTGACTGCCGTCGATGCGGGACACCCACTCGGCGTAGGCGCCCTGGATGCCGTAGGCGCCGGCCTTGCCGCGGGGCTCTCCGGTGGCGACGTAACGTTCGATCGCCGCGGCCGACATGGGCGCCACATGCACGCGCGAGACCGACACCGCCGCCAGGGTTCGCCGCCCGGTCCAAACGGCCACTGCCGTGAGCACGCGGTGGGTGCGCCCGGCCAGCGCGGCCAGCATGGCACGCGCCTCGTCGTCGTCAGCCGGCTTGCCCAGGATGCGCCGGCCCAGCGCCACGGTGGTGTCGGCCGCCAGGATCACCCCGGGGGGCAGGCCGTGGCGGCGCCAGCGCTGGCGCGCCTGCTGCAGCTTCAGGGCAGTGACGCGCTGCACATAGGGTGCGGGCAGCTCGCCGGGCAGCGGGGCTTCCAGGGCCTCGGTGTCTTCGCCGGCGTCGGGCAGCAGCAGCTCGTGCGCCACGCCGATCTGGTGCAGCAATTGGCGGCGTCGCGGGCTTTGCGAGGCGAGGTAGACCAGGGGCGCGGGCATGGCGGGGCGGGTGCGGTGGGTGGCGGCGTTTGCGCGCGCGCTATTCGCGGTGGTAGGGATGGCCCGTGCCGAGCGACCAGGCGCGGTACAGCGCCTCGGCCAGCATCACCCGCACGAAGGCATGCGGCAGGGTCAGGTCGGACAGCCTCAGGGTTTCGTCGGCGCTGGCCTTCAGGCCCGGGTCGAGGCCGTCGGGGCCACCCACCAGCAGCGCCACGTCGCGGCCCTCGCCCTGCCAGGTGCGCAGCCGCTCGGCCAGTTCGCGGGTGCTCAGGCGCTGGCCCCGTTCGTCGAGCGCCACGCGGCGCGCACCGCGCGGGCAGGCCGCCTCCAGGCGCTGCGCCTCGGCGGCCATCATCTGCGCCGGGGTGCGGCCGCTGGTGCGCGGCTCGGCCTTCACCGCCTTGAGCTCGAGCCGCAGCTCGGCCGGAAACCGCTTGGCGTAGTCCTCGTACGCGGTGTCGGCCCAGCCGGGCATGCGCTGGCCCACCGCGGCGAGCACCAGGCGCATCAGCGGCCCGTCTTGCGCGCCGGGCGGGCGGTGCTGCTGGCCGTGCGCGGGCGCGGCGGTGCCACCACCACCTTGCGTGCCGCCGTGTTGGCGTTGCTGCGTGAACCGCTACCGGCGCGCGCGGGTGCCTTGCGGGCAGCCTTCGGTGCGGCCCTGGTGGCCTTGGATGCGGATGTCGGCTCGGACTTGCCAGCGGACTTGGGGGTTGGCTTGGCGCTGGACGTGCGTGCCGGCTTGGCGGCCGACTTCGACGGGCGCTTCGTCGCGGGCGCGGCGGGCTTCTTGGATGCGGACTTGGCAGCGGACTTGGCAGCGGACTTCGCGCCGGCCTTGGCCGCCTTGGCGGTCTTGGCAGTCTTGGCTGAACCGGCCTTGCCCGCCCGTGGGCGTTCATCGTCGTCGCCCGCGTCGGGTGTCTCCGAGGCCTTGGGCAAGCCCTTGGCAACGACCGCACCGAACTTCATGCGCACCGGCTTGCCGCCCCAGATTTCTTCCAGGCGGTAGTAGTCGCGGATGGCCGGCTGCATGATGTGCGCCACGGCGGCACCGCAGTCGACGATGATCCATTCGCCGTTGTCTTCGCCCTCGACGCCGAGCACACGCTCGCCGTGGGCCTTGACGGCATCTCGCACGCTGGAGGCCAGCGCCTTGGTCTGGCGGTTGCTGGTGCCGCTGGCGATGATGACCCGCTCGAACAGCGGTGACAGGTGTTCGGTGTTGAACACGACGATGTCATGGCCCTTGACGTCCTCGAGACCGTCGACGATGGCGCGTTGCAGCTTGCGGATGTCCATTCAGCTCCTGGATCGCCCCGTGGCGGGGCAGGTGGCGGCCAATATAGCGCGCGCGGTCGAAAACGTCATGCCAGCCAATCGCGTGGCGGCAGGAACTCGTGCAGCAGTCGCGCCTCGGGGCTGCCGGGCTCGGGTTGCCAGTCGTAGCGCCACTTCACCACCGGCGGCATTGACATCAGGATGCTCTCGGTGCGGCCGCCCGACTGCAGCCCGAACAGCGTGCCGCGGTCGTGCACGAGGTTGAACTCGACGTAGCGTCCGCGCCGCAGCGCCTGGAAGTCGCGCTCGCGCTCGCCGTAGGGCGTGTCGCGCCGGCGTTGGGCGATGGGCAGCCAGGCATCGAGGAAGGCATCGCCCACGGCCTGCATCACCGCCAGGCCACGCTCGGGGCCGCCTTCGCAGAAGTCGTCGAAGAAGATGCCACCGATGCCGCGCGGCTCGCCGCGGTGCTTGAGCACGAAGTACTCGTCGCACCAGCGCTTGAAGCGCGGGTACAGCTCGCTGCCCAGCGGGGCCAGTGCATCGCGGCAGGCGCGATGGAAGTGGCGCGCGTCCTCTTCGTAGCCGTAGTAGGGCGTGAGGTCCATGCCGCCGCCGAACCACAGCACCGGCTCGGCCTGCGCGGGCCGGGCGGCGAACATGCGCACGTTCAGGTGCACGGTGGGCACGTGGGGGTTGCGCGGATGAAACACCAGTGACACGCCCATGGCCTCGAACGGCGCGCCGGCCAGCTCGGGCCGGTTCTGGGTGGCCGATGGCGGCATGGCGCTGCCGCGCACATGGCTGAAGTTGCAGCCGCCGCGCTCGATCAGCGGGCCGTCTTCCAGCACCTGGGTGCGGCCGTCGCCAGAAAGCCGCTCGCCGGGCGGGCGCTGCCAGGCATCGGTGCGAAACGCGTGCCCGTCGAGCTGCGACACCGCATCGACGATGCGCTCTTGCAGGCCCAGCAGGTACTGCCGGATGACGGTGGTGTCCATGGTGGTCAACGCCCCAGGCGGATGGGCGCGGCCAGCGCGGGCCGCTTGCCGCGGTGGTGGGCCAGCCGCTCGGCGATGGCGGCGAGGTCGCTCGCCGGCTCACCGCCCAGCTGCAGGAAGCCCGCCAGCCCCACACGGCGTGACGGGTAGTCGATGTAGGCCAGGCCAATGGGTACGCCGGCGCCCAGGGCCACCTGGTAGAAGCCGCTGCGCCAGCCCTCGGTGCGGGCACGCGTGCCTTCGGGCGAGAGCGCCAGCCAGAAGAACTCGTCGCGCTCGGCCGCTTCACGCAGGCGCTGCACCATGGGCGCCACCACGCCTTGCGGCGCGCGGCGCAACACCGGAATGCCGCCCAGCCAGCGCAGCCAGCGGCCGAAGCCCGGCACCTGGAACAAGGTGTCCTTGGCCCAGAACCGCACCTGCATTCCGGCGGCCCACTTGGCCAGCATCGCCACGGGGAAGTCCCAGTTCGAGGTGTGCGGATACACCACCAGCACGCCGCGGCGTGCGGGCAAGCCATCGAACTGCAGCCGCCAGCCGGCCAGCCGCAGTGCGCTGCGCGCAAGCCGGCTGCCGCGCAGCTGCACGGGCCGCGCGTCCAGCGGCAGCGGTTGGCGGTGGCTCAACGGCGGATGGCGCGGTGGCCGATGTCGCGGCGGTACTGGGCGCCGTCGAAGTGGATGCCGCGCAGCACCTCGTAGGCCCGTTGCTGCGCCAGGCGCACGTTGTCGCCCAGCGCGGTGACACACAGCACCCGCCCGCCACTGGTACGCAGCACACCGTCGTCGCGCTGGGTGCCCGCGTGGAACACCATGGCGTCGTCGGCTTCCTCGGGCAGGCCGGCGATGGCGTCGCCCTTGCGCGGCTGCAGCGGGTAGCCCGCCGAGGCCATGACCACGCCCAGTGCGACGCGGCGGTCCCATTGCAGTTCGACCTGGTCGAGCGTGCCGTCGGTGGCGTGCATCAGCACGTCGAACAGGTCGCTCTTCAGGCGCATCAGGATGGGCTGGGTCTCGGGGTCGCCCATGCGGGTGTTGAATTCGAGCGTGCGCGGATGGCCATCGGCGTCGATCATGAGGCCGGCATAGAGAAAGCCATTGAACGGGACGCCGTCGCGCGCCATGCCGTCGACCGTGGGCTGGATGATCTCGTGCATGACGCGCGCATGCACGTTGGGCGTGACCACCGGCGCCGGCGAATACGCGCCCATGCCGCCGGTGTTGGGGCCTTCGTCGCCATCGAGCAGGCGCTTGTGGTCCTGGCTGGAGGCCAGCGGCAGCACGTGCGTGCCGTCGACCAGCACGATGAAGCTGGCTTCCTCGCCCTGCAGGCATTCTTCGATCACCACGCGGGCGCCGCCCTCGTTGTGCTGCACGCCCAGGGTGTTGTCCACCAGCATGAAGTCGACCGCCTCATGCGCCTGCGCGAGCGTGGTGGCCACCACCACGCCCTTGCCCGCGGCCAGGCCATCGGCCTTGACGACGATGGGCGCGCCCACGCGGTCGAGGTAGGCATGCGCCTGTCCGGCGTCGGTGAAGGTGGCGTAGTGCGCGGTGGGGATGCCGTGGCGCTGCATGAACTCCTTGGCATAGGCCTTGGAGCTCTCCAGCCGGGCGGCGGCACGGGTGGGGCCGAAGATGCGCAGCCCGCGGCTGCGGAACACATCGACCACGCCGGCCGACAGCGGCGCCTCGGGGCCCACCACGGTGAGCCCGATCTTCTCGCGCTCGGCGAAATCGGCCAGCGCCTCGGGCTCGGTCAGGGGCAGGTTCTCGAGGTGGCCATGGCTGGCGGTGCCGCCGTTGCCCGGCGCCACGTACACCCGGTGCACCTTGGGGCTGCGGGCGAGCTTCCAGGCCAGCGCATGCTCGCGCCCGCCGTTGCCGATCACCAGGACTTTCATGCGTCGAGTTCGGCGTTGTGGAAGACGTCCTGGGTGTCGTCCAGGTCTTCCAGCACATCGAGCAGCTTCTGCATGCGGGTGGCGTCGTCGCCCTGCAGAGCCACGGTGTTCTCGGCCCGCATGGTGACCTCGGCCACCTCGGGCTGCAGGCCGGCGGCTTCGAGGGCGGTCTTGACGGCCTCGAAGTCGGCGGGGGCGCACAGCACCTCGATGGAGCCGTCCTCGCCCGTGACCACGTCTTCGGCGCCGGCTTCGAGCGCCACTTCCATCACCCGGTCTTCGCTGGTGCCGGGCGCGAAGATGAACTGGCCGCAGTGCTTGAACTGGAAGGCCACCGAGCCTTCGGTGCCCAGGTTGCCGCCGTACTTGCTGAAGGCGTGGCGCACCTCGGCCACGGTGCGCACGCGGTTGTCGGTCATGCAGTCGACGATGATGGCGGCGCCGCCGATGCCGTAGCCCTCGTAGCGGATCTCCTCGTAGCTCACGCCCTCGAGGTTGCCGGTGGCCTTGTCGATGTTGCGCTTGACCGTGTCGGCGGGCATGTTGGCCGCCTTGGCCTTGTCCACCGCCAGGCGCAGGCGCGGGTTGGCGTTGGGATCACCCCCGCCCTGGCGCGCCGCGACCATGATCTCGCGGATGACACGGGTCCAGACCCTGCCGCGCTTCTCGTCCTGCCGGCCCTTGCGGTGCTGGATATTGGCCCATTTGGAATGTCCGGCCATGTGGTCTTCTCCTGGGACTGGATGCGCTAGAGGAAAACCCGGCATTCTAGCGGGGGGCTGCCGACCGGCCCATCCCACGGATCGACGGCGTCGCGCTCACCGCGCCCAGCGCCGGCGCAGCCCGTCGCTGGCGAAGTCGGCCAGCAGCACCAGCACCAGCATGGCCGCCAGCACGGTGGCGGTCTTGCCCATCTGGAACAGCCCCAGGTGGAACATGAGCTGCTGGCCCAGGCCGCCGGCGCCCACCACGCCCAGCACGGTGGCGGCGCGGATGTTGTTTTCCCAGCGGTACAGCGTGTAGCTCACCAGCTGCGGCAGCAACTGCGGCAGCGTGGCGTAGGCGAACACCTGCAGCGGCCGCGCGCCACTGGCCCGCAGCGCGGCCGCCGGGGCCGGTGGCAGGTTTTCGATGCCTTCGGCCAGCAGGCGGCCCATCACGCCCGTGGTGTGCAGCGCCAGCGCCAACGTGCCCGCCAGGGGCCCCAGGCCGGCGGCCACCACCAGCAGCGCGGCCCACACCAGCTCAGGGATGGAACGCAGCAGGTTGAGCCCGCCACGCGCCAGCGCCGCCCCCCGCCCGCGCGCGGCCACCACCGCGAGCACCAGGCCGGCGGCCGCCGCCAGCGCGGTGCCCACCACCGACATGGCCAGCGTTTCCAGCGCGGCACGGGCGGTGCGCTGCAGCATCGGGGTGGACAGGTCAGGCGGGAAGAACTCGGCCACGAAGGCGCCCATGACCTGCAGCGCTTCACCCGAGGCCAGCGCGCGCCATTGCAGGTCGAGCGAGGCGAAGCTGGCCAGCGCCAGCACCAACAGGCCGGCGACGAACCAGCACGCCTTGCAGCGCGCATCGAACAGGCGCGGCGGCAGGCGGTATGGCGGGTTGGCGGCGGGCGGCTTCATCGGTGTGTTCGATACACGGCAGGCCGTCAGTCCAGCCAGCGCCGCAGCAGCGCGCTGGCCCGGTCAGCCAGCGCCACCAGGGCCACGAATACCAGCAGCAGCGTGGCCACTTCGCCGCCGGCGAACATCTTCATCGAGCTGTCGATCTGCTGGCCCAGCCCGCCGGCGCCGACGAGACCCAGCACCACCGAGGAGCGGATGGCGCATTCCCAGCGGTAGACGGTGTAGGACACCAGTTCGGGCGCCGCCGCTGGCAGCAGCCCGTAGGCGAATGCCTGCAACCGGCCGCTGCCATGTTGCAGCAGGCTGCGGGTGGGCGCGGGTTCGGTGCTTTCCAGGATCTCGGCGTACACCTTGCCCAGCATGCCGCCGAAGGTGAGCGCGATGGCCAGCACGCCGGCCGTAGGCCCCAGGCCCACCACACGCACGAACACCAGCGCCCAGACCAGTTCGGGCACGCTGCGCAGCACCGCCAGCACGCCACGCAGCAGGGTGCGCGCCAGCGCCGGCAGCGGCGCCATCGAGCCCGACACCGACGACACCGATAGTGCCCGGGTGAGCAGCAGGCTGGCCGGCACGGCCAGCACCAGCGCCAGCACCAGCCCGGCGGTGGCCATGGCCACCGTGCGCCAGGTTTCGCGCGCCACCATGGCAAGGAAGTCGCCCCCCGTGGCCGGCGGCCAGAATTCGGCGGCAAAGCGCGCACCGGCCGCCAGGCTGTCGCCCTGCAACATGCGCCAGGGCTGGAATTCGGACCACTGCAGCATGGGCCAGGCCAGCACCATGGCCAGCACCAGCAGGCCGATGCGGCCATGCCATGCGGGGTCACGCCGCTCAGGGCCGGCAGGTGGGGAGGTGGCTGGGGTCGACGTCATGAGGATCGGGACCACCGATGTGCACGCCGCCCGGGGCAACCGGCGTCAGCGGCAGCGCGCGCCGGGCCGAGCCGCGGCGGACTGGTCGTCGGGGCGCAGGTCGGCCGGCTCAGCAGCATGCCGCAGTTCGTCTTCGTGCTGGGCGTACAGCCGGGCCAGCCGCTGCGCGGTGACATCGGCGGCCGGCAAGTCGAAGGCCAGCGCCCCATCGCGCAGACCGATCACGCGCGGGAACTGCTCCAGCGCCAGGTCGACCTGGTGCAAGCTGGCCACCAGCGTGGCGCCCCGCTCGCGTGCCTGGGCGGTCAAGGCCGCCAGGCTGGAGCGCGCCCGCGTGGGGTCGAGCGCCGACAGGGGTTCGTCGGCCAGCCACAGCGATGCCGGCGACACGAGCGCACGCGCCAGGCTGACGCGCTGGCGCTCGCCGCCGGACAGTCGATCAACACGCTCGAAGAGCTTGTCGCCCAGATCGAAGGCTTCCAGCGCCGCCCAGGCCCCGGGGATATCGGAGGGATACACCAGCGAGGCCAGGCTGGCCCACAGGCCCTGCGCCGGCAGCCGGCCCGCCAGCACGGCGGTGACCACGCGCTGGCGCGGCGGCAGCGGCGGCACCTGTGGCGCCAGGAACAACCGGGCCCGCAGGCGGCGCAACTCGGCCGCCGGCAATTGCCAGGGGTCGCGGCCATCGAGCGACAGCGTGCCCGCGTGCGGGCGCATGGCGCAGGCCAATGCCTGCAGCAGCGTGGTCTTGCCGGCGCCCGAGGGTCCGATCACCGCCACCTGTTCGCCGACGTCCACCGACAGCGCCTCGAGGCGCAGCGCCGCGCGTGCGTGGGCACCGGCGCCGGCGTGGCGCAGGTGCAGTTGGCGGGCGTCGATCTTCATGGTGGAGCGCGGTGGCTAATCCAGCAGCGTTGCGCTGCGCGCCGCGGCTTCGATGCCCTGGTAGTCGGATACCTGCGCCGGCACGAAACGGGTGGCGCGCTGCAACCCGAGTATCTGAGCGCCTTCGGGCGTGCCGCGATCGAGCGCCAGCAGCGCCTGCTTGAGCTGCTCGCGGCGAGCGGCCGGCATCTGGGCGTGCACCGACCAGTTGTAGTCGTGGTAGGGCTCGGTGGTGTGGAACACCCTGACCCGCGCAGTGTCGACGCGACCGTCGGCGACGAACTTCTCCCACACCGAAATGTTCAGTGCGCCCGCATGCACCTTGCCGGCGGCTACCGCGGCAATGGTGGCATCGTGCGCACCCGAATAGGCCACCCGGCGCAGGTCGCGCTCGGGCGTGAGGCCGGCCTGCAGCAGGAACGCACGCGGCATCAGGTGCCCCGAGGTGGAGCTGGGCGAGCCGAAACTGACATCCTTGCCGCGCAGGTCAGCCAGGGTGCGGATGGCCGAGTCGGTGGTGATGAACACCGAGCGAAAGCGCGTGTCTTCCTCACGCTGCACCAGCGGCAGCACCTGGCCCTTGGAGCGCTGGTGCGCCTGCACGAAGGTGAAGCCACCGAACCAGGCCAGGTCGACCTTGCGGTTGACCAGTGCTTCCACCGCCGCGGCGTAGTCGGTCACCGGCGTGTACTCAACCTTTACGCCCAACCGCGCCGACAGGTAGCGCATCAGCGGCTCGGCCTTGCGCGCCAGCTCGGTGGGCGATTCGTCCGGGATGGCGGTCACGCGCAACACCTCTTGCGCCTGCACCGCGGCGCCGGCTCCAAGCCAGGCGGCGGCCAACAAAGCCTGAATGTGGTGGCGGCGGGTCAGTGCCATGTGGGAGTGTCCTTAGGCTTAGGGAGGACGGGATTAAACCGCAGTCATCGTCGCGCTGCAGGCCCGCTGCTACATTGCCCTGATGCGAACCCCGCGACTCATCGCCTGGCCGCCTGTTGCTGCGTCCACCGGCGCTGCCGAAGCCGCCGCCCAGGGCGAGCGCGCGGCCCTGGTCAGCGGGCTGCTGGGGCAGCCGGCGCAGGTGTCGCCCAAGTATTTCTACAACCCTTTGGGGGCGCACCTGTTCGGCGCCATCACGGAACTCGACGAGTACTACCCCACGCGCACCGAAGCGGCCATCTTCGCCCGGCATGGGCCGGCGATCGCCGCCGCGGTGCATGCCGTGCTGCCATCCGCCCAAACGCTGGTCGACCTGGGCGCGGGCGATGGCGCCAAGGCCGAGGCGCTGTTCCCCGTGCTGGCGCCGGGGCGCTACGTGGCGGTGGACATCGGTCTGGCTTACCTGGGCACCGCGCTGACACGCATGCAGCAGCGCCACCCTGAGCTCGATCTGGTGGGCGTGGGCCTGGACTTTTCCACCGAGCTCGCATTGCCGCCCGGCCTGGTGGAGGAGCCTTCGCTGGTGTTCTACCCCGGGTCGAGCATCGGCAACTTCGGCCCCGGCGAATCGCTGCGGTTGCTGCGGCAGGCGCGAGCGGTGGCTGCCGGCGGGGCGCTGCTGATCGGGGTGGACCTGGTCAAGCCACGCGCGGTGCTGGAAGCCGCCTACGACGACGCGCTGGGCGTGACCGCAGCGTTCAACCTCAACCTGCTGCGACATGTGAACCGGGTGCTGGGCAGTGACTTCGAGCCCAGCGACTGGCAGCATGTGGCGTTGTTCGACGAGCCCCATGCGCGCATCGAGATGCACCTGCAGGCGCGCCGCGACCTGTGCGTGCGCTGGCCCGGCGCCGAGCGGCGCTTCGCGGCCGGCGAGCGCCTGCTCACCGAATACTCGTACAAGTGGACGGTCGAGGGCTTCGCGGCCGTGCTGCGCGATGCCGGCTACGCCCGGGTGCAGCGCTGGAGCGATGAGCGCGATTGGTTCGCGGTGATGCTGGCCTGGGGCTGAAGGGGTGAAGCGCCCGGCACTGGCCATCGTCACCCCTGCCCTGGCTGCCGCGAACAACGGCAACTGGCAGACGGCGCGGCGCTGGGCCGCCATGCTGGCGCCGGCGTTTCGGGTGCGGCTCACCGACCATTGGGACGGCGGCGACGAGGCGGCGCTGATCGCGCTGCATGCCCGCCGTTCGGCGGCATCGGTGGCGGCCTGGCGCGCGGTGTACCCGCTGCGGCCGCTGGTGGTGGTGCTCACGGGCACCGATCTCTACAGAGACGTCGATACCGACGCCGATGCGCAGCGATCGCTGCAAAGCGCCGACCGGCTGGTGGTGCTCAACGAACTGGGCGCGCAGCGCCTGCCCGCACCACTTCGTGCGCGAGTGGTGGTGTCGCTGCAGTCGGCCCCGGCGCGCCGGCCGCCGCCCAAGCCCCGGCGCCACCTGCGCGCGGTGATGGTGGGCCATCTGCGCGCCGAGAAGGCGCCCGACACCTTCTTGCAGGCGGCGCAGGCGCTGCGCCACCGCCCGGACATCAGGCTCGACCTGATCGGCGACGCGCTCGAGCCGGCGTGGGCCGATGCGGCGCGCCAGGCGCAAGCCCGGTGCCCCGCGCTGCGCTGGCTCGGGCCGCTGCCCCACGCCGCGGCCCGCCGGCGCATCCAGGCTGCACACCTGCTGGTTCAGCCCAGCCGCATGGAAGGCGGCGCGCACACGGTGATCGAGGCACTGGTCAGCGGCACCGCGGTGCTGGCCTCCCGCGTGGATGGCAACGTGGGCCTGCTCGGTGCCGACTACGCCGGCCTGTTTGAACCCGGCGACTCGGCGGGCCTTGCCCGGCTGCTCGAGCAGGCCCGCGACGACCCGGCTATGCTGCCTCGCTTGCAGCAGCAGTGCGCATTGCGCGCGCCGCTGTTTGCGCCGGAACGCGAGGCCAGGCGCCTGCGCGAATTGATGACCGACCTGATCCACGCCGCCGTGCCATGAACGCCCCTCCTCCCCTCAACGAGCCACGGCTCACGTCGCTATCTCACGGTGGCGGCTGCGGCTGCAAGATCGCGCCCGGTGTGTTGGCGCAGATCCTGAAAGGCACGACGGCGCTGCCGGTGCCGCCCGAACTGCTGGTGGGCATCGAGACCGCCGACGATGCCGCGGTCTACAAGCTCAACGACGAGCAGGCGCTGATCGCGACCACCGATTTCTTCATGCCCATCGTCGACGACCCCTTCGACTTCGGGCGCATCGCCGCCACCAACGCCATCAGCGACGTCTATGCCATGGGCGGGCGGCCCATCATGGCGCTGGCCCTGGTGGGCATGCCCATCAGCGTGCTGAGCACCGAGACCATCGGTCGCATCCTCGAAGGCGGTGCCAGCGTCTGCCGTGCGGCGGGCATTCCCATCGCCGGCGGCCACACCATCGATTCGGTGGAACCGATCTACGGCCTGGTGGCGCTGGGCCTGGTGCACCCGTCGCACGTGCGCCGCAATGCCGACGCCCGTGCGGGCGACCGGCTGGTGCTGGGCAAGCCGCTGGGCGTGGGCGTGATGTCGGCCGCCCTGAAAAAGGGCGAGCTCGATGCCGCCGGCTACGCCCGCATGATCGACAGCACCACGCGGCTGAACACCCCGGGGCCGGATCTGGCCGCGCTGGATGGTGTGCATGCGCTGACCGACATCACCGGCTTCGGGCTGGCCGGTCATGCGTTGGAGCTGGCGCGCGGCGCCGGCCTGACGGCCCGCATCGAATGGGCACGTGTGCCGCTGCTGGCCGGCGTGGCCGAACTGGCCGCAGGCGGCATGGTCACAGGTGCCTCCGCACGCAACTGGGCCGGCTTCGGCGAGCAGGTGCACCTGCCGGCAGGCTTCGACGACACGCGCCGCGCACTGCTGACCGATCCGCAAACCAGCGGTGGGCTGCTGGTGTCGTGCGACGCCGCCAGCGTGGGCGACGTGCTCGCGGTGTTCCGCCGCCACGGCTTCGAGGCTGCAGCCGAGATTGGCGAAATCACGCAGGCACAACCCGGCGCGGCGCTCGTGATCCGATAGCATCGGCGGTGCGGCCCGAGCACGCCGCATCGCCTGTGTCCAGCCCCGGTTCAAGACGGCAGCCGTCGAGCCTGGTCCTGGCACGACCCACCACCACGAGCGAGACACGCCCATGGCCGACCCCCTGCCGATCGCCCAACACGGCGACATCCGCTGCGAACTGCTGCCCGCGCTGGCCAACCGGCACGGGCTGATCACCGGTGCCACCGGCACCGGCAAAACGATCTCACTGCAAACACTGGCCGAGCAATTCAGTCGCATCGGCGTGCCGGTGTTCATGGCCGACGTCAAGGGTGATCTCACCGGCATCAGCCAGACCGGAAGCCTGGGCGCCAAGATGGCGGCCATCCTGAAGGAACGTGGCCTGCCGCAGCCCGAGCACGCACCGTGCCCCACGACGCTGTGGGATGTCTTCGGGGAGTCCGGCCACCCGGTGCGCGCCACCATCTCCGACATGGGCCCGCTGCTGCTGGCGCGCATGCTGGCGCTCAACGAAACGCAGGCGGGCGTGCTCAACCTGGTGTTCAAGATCGCCGACGACCAGGGCCTGGCGCTGCTCGACCTGAAGGACCTGCGCGCGATGCTGCAGCACGTGGGCGACAACGCCAGCGAGTTCACCACCGAATACGGCAATGTCAGCGCCGCTTCGGTGGGCGCCATCCAGCGCGGGCTGCTGCAGATCGAGCAACAGGGTGCCGACCGGTTCTTCGGCGAGCCCATGCTCGATATCGCCGACTTCATGCAGACCATCGACGGGCGCGGCGTGGTCAACATCCTGGCGGCCGACCGACTGATGAATGCGCCGCGGCTGTATGCCACGTTCCTGCTGTGGATGCTGTCGGAACTGTTCGAGGCCCTGCCCGAGGTGGGCGACCTCGACAAGCCCAAGCTCGTCTTTTTCTTCGATGAGGCCCACCTGCTGTTCAACGACGCGCCGTCGGCCTTGCTCGAGCGCATCGAACTGGTGGTGCGGCTGGTGCGCAGCAAGGGCGTGGGCGTGTACTTCGTCACCCAGAATCCGCTGGACGTGCCCGACAGCGTGCTCGCGCAGTTGGGCAACCGCGTGCAACATGCGCTGCGCGCGTTCACGCCGCGCGACCAAAAGGCGGTGCGCAGCGCCGCCGAGACCATGCGCCAGAACCCCACCATCGGCGACATGGCCAAGGCCATCACCGAGTTGGCCGTGGGCGAGGCGCTGATCAGCTTCCTGGACGCCAAGGGGCGCCCCAGCATCACCGAGCGCGTCTACGTGATGCCGCCGGGCAGCCAGATCGGCCCCATCACGCCGGAACAGCGGCGCGCACTGATCGAGGGCTCGCTGGTGGCTGGCGTCTACGAGAAGACCGTCGACCGCGAATCGGCCTATGAAATCATCAAGGGCCGCGCGAGTTCGGCGATGGCTCAGGCCGACACTCGTGCCGGCAGCGGCGGGCGTCCGATGCCAGCCCCGGTGGGCAACGCGCCGGCCGACAACCAGAGCCAGCCGCAGGGCAGCGACAGCGGCGGCATGCTGGGCGGGCTGAAGGACGCGCTCTTCGGCAGCACTGGCCCGCGAGGAGGCCGGCGCGAAGGCCTGGCGGAATCGGCGGCGCGCTCGGCGGTGCGCTCGATCGGCTCGGCCGTCGGACGCGAGATCATCCGCGGCGTGCTCGGCTCCATCCTGGGCGGCGGCGGCACACGGCGCCGCCGATGAGGCCGCACCGGCGCCCGCGCACCCGCCCCGGGCATCACTTCACGGTATAGCCACGCCCTTCGAGGCAGGCGACCCGCGCGCGCCGGTAGTCGGCGCGCCGCGGGCTGTCAGGCGAGGCCTGGCCGGTGGCCGCCGCGGTGGGGTCGAAACTGGTCTGGCCCACGGCCCAGCGGTGGCACTCGTATTCGTCGCGCGACTGCTGCTGGGCGCTCTGGCCCTGGCGCGGATAGATGTACAGCCGCTCATCGGCCTCGATCGGCGCAATCGGTGTGGGCATGGAACTGACACCGCCCACACCATCGCTCGCGGCGCCGGCGGGCACGGTCACCACCTCGTAGCCACCCTCGCCCCGCTCGCGGTAGTACACGCCGTTGGCGTAGTAGTAGGTGAGCGCACCGATGGTGACCACCGTGCGGAACACCGGCAGCACCGGCACCCACACCCCTACTGGCGGGCGCACGACCACATACCCGTGAGGTGCATGGTGATACCAGACGCCTTCGTGGAAGTGGTAGCGCGCGCCGCCCCACACCACCAAGTGTGCATGCGGGGGCGCCACCTTCACGCTCCAGCCCACCACCGGGTAGTGCCGGCGATGACCATGGGCGGCGTCATGCCACTGCTTGGCCGCATGGCGCTCGGCCCGCACCGGGGGTGGCTTGTGGCCGTGGCCATCGGGCGCGGCCTGCACCGGCCCGCCAGTCGCGGCCAGCAGCACGGCCAGCGGGGCGGCGAGCCATGCCAGTTTCAGGGACGACGGGACTTGCATGTGCGACTCCTTCAGCCCACGCGGTAGCCGCGGGCCTGCATGCACGCGCCCATGGCGCGCCGGAAGTTATCTAGCGGCACGCGGGCCGCGCTGTTGGCCTGTGCCGCGGCCTGGGCCTGCCGGGCCTGAGCAGCCTCGACGGCCTGGGCGCGGGATTCCTGCGCGATGGCGCCCAGCACCGTGCCGATGACGGCGCCGATGATGGCGTTCTCGCCTGCGCGGCGCGGTGACGACACCGCGGCGCCGAACACGGCGCCGGTGGCCGCGCCGGCCACCACGTCCGCACCATCACGCACCGGGGGCATCACCGCGGGTGTGCGCACCTGCCTCACGGGGGTCATGCCGGGGTCGGTGCCGGTCTGCTGGGCAGCCCAGCGGTAGCACTCGTAGCGGTCGCGGTCCTGGGTTTCAGGGGCCTGGCCCTGCTCGGGATAGAAATACAGCGGCTCGGGCTGCAGCGCCGGCGCCGGTCGGCCCTCAGGCGAGTAGACGGGGTGCGGCCGGTGGCGCGGCGCCACCACGCAGCCGCCGAGAGCCACCGCCGTGAAGGCCAGCGCCAGGATGGTGGCCAGTGGTCGGGCACGGGATCGGAGCATGTTCATGGCTTGCATGCTGAAGCAACGCACCGCCCCCCCAGTTGCGTTGACGTAAAGCAGTGCAAAGTTGCCCGCCCTTGGGCGGAGACAGCCGCATTTCGCACCGGCCCGGCCGCGCCCGGCGACACCGCGGCGCACTTCGTCGCGCGTGGGCTGCGGCCGACGGCGGCGTTGCCCAGACTGCCGGCATTCCACCCCCCCAATACACAGGAATGCCCATGACCCGTCACCACCGCCCTCACCTGGTCGCCCTGGCACTGTGCGCCGCGATGGCCGCCACCGTGGCCCTGCCAACCACGACCCTCGCCGCCGACGCACAGGTGCTCACCGCCGCGCTGGCGACCTTCGGCCGCGCCAACAGCGGCGACAGCGCCGCCATCGAGCCCGCAGCCGAGCAACTGGTGCGCCTGGCCGATGCCGAGCCCGCCGACCCGGTGCTGCGTGCCTATGCCGGCGCTGCCACGGCCATGAAGGCCAGCACCACGATCCTGCCCTGGAAGAAGATGGGCTACGCCGATGACGGCCTGGCAATGCTGGACAAGGCGCTGGCGCTGCTGACACCGGCCCACGACGCGCCCCTGTACCGCGGCGTGCCCGCCAGCCTGGAAGTGCGCTTCACCGCTGCGCGCACCTTCCTCGCCCTGCCCTCGATGTTCAACCGCCAGCCGCGCGGCACCAAGCTGCTCGACGACGTGCTCCACAGCCCGGCGCTCGAGGGCTCGCCCATGGGCTTCAAGGCCGCGGTGTGGATGCGCGCCGGCCTCGAAGCCACCCGCGCGGGGCAAAAGGAGCAGGCCCGCCAGTGGCTGCAGCGCGTGGCCGACAGCGGCACGCCCGAAGCCGCGGCCGCGCAGGCCCGCCTCAAGGAGCTGTGATGCGCGGCGCACTCGCATCGCCCTCGGCCGCTGCGGCAGCCCCCAACCGCGCCTCAGGCGTCACGCCGGCCATGCCCGCGCTCGCGCTGCGTGGCATTCGCAAGACCTACCGCCTGGGCACGCACGTGGTGCCGGCGCTGCAAGGCGTCGATCTGCAGTTGCAGCCCGGTGAGATGCTCGCGCTCACCGGCCCCTCGGGCAGCGGCAAGACCACGCTGCTGAACCTGGCCGGCCTGATCGATGCGCCTGACGAAGGCCAGATCGAGCTGCGCGGGCAGCGGGTGGAGGTGCTGTCGGGCACTGAAGCCACGCGTCTGCGGCGCGATGCCATCGGCTTCGTGTTTCAGAACTTCAATCTGGTGCCGGTGATGACGGTGGCCGAGAATGTGGACTATCCGCTGTTCCTGGCCAACGTGCCTGCCGCCGAGCGCCGCGAGCGCGTGCGGGCCATGCTGCAGGCGGTGGGGCTGCACGAGCACTCTGCGCATCGGCCGGACGCCCTGTCGGGCGGCCAGCGCCAGCGCGTGGCCATCGCCCGCGCGCTGGTCAAGCGCCCGGCACTGGTGATTGCCGACGAACCCACGGCCAGCCTGGACACGCTCACCGCCACGCAGGTGGTGGACCTGATGCGCGAGCAGGGGCATGCCCACGGCGCGGCCTTCCTCATCGCCACCCACGACGCGCGCATGCTCGACCGCTGCGACCGCGCCATCCACCTCCAGGACGGACGCATCCATCCATGAACCCGAACCACCTGATGCGCTGGCTGAGCTTTGCCGCGCGCAACACGCTGCGCAACCGGCGTCGCTCGGCGGTCACCGCCACCATTGCGGCGCTGGGCACTGCAGCCATTTTGGTGGCCGGCGGCTTTGCGCTGTTCACCTACGAGTCGCTGGCGCAAGCCGCGGCGCGCACCACGGGTCACCTGATCGTGGGGCGCGCCGAGCAGTTCAGCCGCGATGAAGACACGCCGCTGCAGCATGGCCTGGACGATGCGGCCGGGTTGCGTGCACGCCTGCTGGCCGATCCCGCTGTGCGCCAGGTGCTGCCGCGCGTGGAGTTCAGCGGCCTGATCAGCAACGGTGAAAAGTCCACCGTGATGATGGCCGCAGGCATCGACCCCGACGCCGAGTTCGCGGTCAAGGGCCCGTTCCTCACGGTGCAGCAAGGCCAGGTGCTCACCAGCGGCCAGACCTTGCAGGTGATGCTGGGCGAAGGCCTGGCGCGCAGCCTGAAGGTGGCTCCAGGCGGCGGCCTGACGCTGATGGCCAGCACCACCGAGGGAGTGCTCAATGCGCTGGACGTGACGGTGGCCGGCGTGTTCTCCACCGGCATTCCGGACATCGACAAGCGGCTGGTCTACACCGACCTGGCAACGGCGCAGAAGCTGCTGGTGACGCAGCGCGTGTCGAGCCTGGGCGTGTTCCTCGACCGCATGGAATCGACCGCACCGGTGCAGGCGCGCCTGCAGGCCGCCATGCCCGCGCTGCAGGTTCAGACCTGGCTCGACCAGGCGATGTTCTATCGCAGCGTGAAGGACCTCTACAACCGCATCTTTGGAGCACTGGGCCTCATCATCGGCGTGATCGTGGTGTTCGTGGTCACCAACGCGATGGCCATGGCGATCATCGAGCGCACCCGCGAGGTGGGCACGCTGCGCGCCCTGGGCACCTTGCCCGGCCAACTGGTGCGCAGCTTCGCGCTCGAAGGACTGCTGCTGGGCGGTGCCGGCGCCGGCGTGGGCGTGCTGCTGGCGCTGGGGGTGACCGGTGCGCTGCTGGTGTTCCCGGTGCAGATGCCACCACCTCCCGGGCGCAGCGTGGGCTACCCGCTGCAGATCACCGCCGATGCCGGCCTGATCGCGGGCACCGTGCTGGCCATGCTGCTGCTGTCCACGCTGGCCTCGGCCGTCGTCGCCCGCCGCACCGTGAACAAGCCGGTCGTCGACGCGCTGGCGCACACCTGACCCCATCGAATCGAAAGCTCCCATGATGATTGCCCAACCCTGGCGCGCCCTGCCCTTGCTGGCCGCCGTCGCCGCCCTGTCCGGGCTGCTGGTACCGGCGGCCGCTGCCGCGGCCGAGACCGACATTGCCGCCATCCTGCGCGCCGCGGACCGCTTCCGCAGCGGCGGCGGCGAGAACCTTCAGGTCGAGACCGAGGTGCGTGTCTACGCCCGCGATGGTTCGCTCGACAAGGAGCGCCGCTACACCGTGTTCACGCAGGCCGGCCACAAGTCGCTGGTGCTGATGCGCTCGCCAGCCGAAGCCGGCCAGAAGGTGCTGATGCTGGGCGATGACTACTGGCTGCTGATGCCAGGCAGCCAACGGGCCGTGCGCATCACGCCCACCCAGAAGCTGCTGGGCGACGCCTCCACCGGCGACATTGCCACGCTGAGCTGGGCCGAGGACTACACCGGCACGCTGGCCGGCGAGGACACCTGCGGCCAGCGCAAGTGCCTGCGCCTGAGCCTTCAAGCCGCGCGCAAGGGCTTGAGCTACCAACGCATCGAGCTGTGGGTGGGCGCACAACGCCATGAGCCGCTGCGCGCCGAGCTGTACGTTCAGTCGGACAAGCTGGCCAAGCTGGCGTCGTTCGGGTTCGACTCGGCCACAGCGCCGCGGGTGGTCGACGAGATGGTGCTGAGCGACCGTCTGGGCAACCACAAGGAGACGCGGGTGCGCTATGTCGCGCGCCAGCCGCGCCAAGTGCCGCAGGAATGGCTCAACCCGATGTTCCTGGCCCGCAACCCGGCGCTCGAGTGATGAAACCGAACCCGCGCATCCAGTCGATCTGCCGACGCGCCGCTGCGGCGGTGCTGATGGGGCTGGCCAC
>Ga0154020_10002058_pt1 | contig 24491 bp, 21 predicted proteins | sample Klosneuvirus_201_FD_109709 | JGI IMG/M metagenome (GOLD analysis project Ga0154020, IMG submission 109709) | Active sludge microbial communities from wastewater, Klosterneuburg, Austria - Klosneuvirus_20160825_MG | ecosystem: Engineered > WWTP > Aerobic digester > Activated sludge | place...
AGCTAAATCCACCAATCAGCTAAATCAAAGTTCCGACAATGTGCAGCGGCCATAGAAAGCTCTGAACCACCCTTCCTTGAAGCCTGATTTTCAATAACAAAGCGTAAAACCTCCGGCAAACTTGCCGCAACCGGCAAATTCATTGACTTTGATAGTTTCCGCCAGGCCCATTTTGGTTCTTTAACTGTGAACTTTTGATAGGCTTTTCTCATCCCTGAGCATGAAATATCCTTATCTTTGCAGTCATTTTACACTAAATATTAAATACAAATAGTTCTTATGGAACGTCAGAATGAAATGCTAGAGCAGGTCATCATCAAGTTTGCCGGAGATTCCGGGGACGGGATGCAATTGACCGGTACACAATTCACAAACACTGCGGCTTTGTTTGGAAATGACCTAAGTACATTTCCGGATTTCCCTGCTGAGATCCGTGCTCCGATAGGTACGCTTGCCGGTGTATCCGGCTACCAGCTGCACTTTGGAAGCGTTGAGATTTTTACACCGGGAGATTATTGTGATGTGTTGGTGGTAATGAATGCGGCTGCACTAAAAGCTAATCTGGTAAATCTGCGAAAGGGTGGAACTATCATAGCTAATACTGACGGTTTCGATCCTAAGAATTTACGCCTTGCAGGTATTCCTGAAGGACAAAATGCCTTGGAAGATGGTTCGCTTAGCAACTATCGTGTAATAAAAATGGACGTTACCAAAATGACCAGATTAGCATTGACTGATAGTGGTCTTGGTGTGAAAGAAATTGATCGAGCGAAGAATATGTTTGTTCTGGGTTTCCTGTACTGGATGTACAATCGCCCGATGGAACACACGGAAAAATTCCTCAAAGAAAAATTCGGGAAGAAGGAAGATATCTTAGCTGCCAACTTAAACGTACTCAAAGCCGGTTATAATTACGGTGACATTAGTGAAGAATTTACTACCCGCTATTCTATCGGACCTGCTAAATTACCTGCAGGAACTTATCGGAATATTATGGGTAATCAGGCCTCAGCGATGGCTTTGGTAGCGGCTTCACAAAAGTCGGGATTGGAATTATTCTATGGTACTTACCCAATAACTCCGGCATCTGATATTTTGCATGAATTGTCGAAGCACAAAAATTTTGGAGTAAAAACATATCAGGCGGAAGATGAGATTGCTGCAATTTGTTCTGCTATCGGGGCAAGCTTCGGTGGTTCATTGGGTGTTACTGCTTCTTCCGGTCCAGGTATAGCACTTAAAGCGGAGGCAATGGGATTAGCGATAATGTTAGAACTTCCGCTTGTGATCATTAATGTCCAACGTGGAGGTCCTTCAACAGGTCTTCCTACAAAAACTGAACAGAGTGATCTGATGCAGGCATTCTACGGTCGAAATGGTGAGGCTCCTATGCCTGTTCTGGCTGCTGCAACTCCTTCTGACTGTTTTCATATGGTGTACGAAGCTTGCAGAATCGCTGTAGCGGCAATGACTCCGGTGATGATTTTAACGGATGGTTATATTGCAAATGGCGCCGAGCCTTGGCAGTATCCTAAATCAGAAGACTTAGCACCTATCAAAGTAGAATTCGCAAAAGAGTTGAATGGTGATGGAGTATTCCTTCCCTATAAACGTGATGAAAAACTTTCTCGTCCATGGGCTATACCGGGAACAAAAGGTTTAGAGCATCGTATCGGAGGAATAGAAAAGCAGCATGAAACGGGTAATATCAGCTATGAACCTGCTAACCACGAATTCATGGTTCACATGCGTGAAGCGAAAGTAGAGAAGATCGCTGACTACATTCCTGAGATTGTCCCTGAAGTGGGACCTTCTAAAGGAAAGTTACTGGTACTTGGATGGGGCTCAACATTTGGATCAATAAAAAGCGCTGTGCTTCAGGCAAGGGCAAAAGGTTATGATGTGTCTCATGCACAGGTTCGCTATATAAAACCATTCCCCAAAAATCTGGGTGAATTGCTATATGCTTTCGATCAGGTATTAATTCCTGAGATGAATAATGGTCAGTTGATTCGTATCATTCGTGATAAATACCTGATTCCTGCAAAAGGCCTGAACAAAATTCAGGGATTGCCATTTGCTGCTGAAGAAATATATAATAAGATTGAAGAGCTCTTAAAATAATCTCATTCAGAAAAACTCACCTCGGTTTCACAGCCGAAAAGAAATATACTATGGAAACCAATATCGCTCCCATTGAAAAGTTTACCTCTAAAGACCTTGTGACCGACCAGGATGTACGCTGGTGTCCTGGTTGTGGAGATTATTCAATATTAAAGCAAGCTCAAACAGTAATTCCTGATTTGGGAATTCCAAAAGAGAATATCGTTTTCATTTCAGGAATCGGATGCTCATCCCGCTTTCCTTATTACATGGAAACCTATGGTATGCATTCCATCCATGGAAGAGCAGCTGCATTTGTCAGTGGACTAAAAGCTACGCGCCCTGAATTGAGCGTCTGGATGATATCCGGTGATGGTGACAGTTTATCCATTGGTGGTAATCATACCATTCACATTCTCAGAAGAAACTTCGATGTGAATATTCTTTTGTTTAACAATGAGATTTACGGATTGACGAAAGGACAATACTCTCCAACCTCACAAGAGGGTAAAGTGACCAAGTCTACACCAATGGGTTCTATTGATCATCCATTCAATCCATTGGCTCTTTGCCTTGGTGCCGGGGGAACCTTCATTGCACGTTCAATGGATCGTGATCCAAAACATTTACAGAACCTTCTCAGACGTGCTCATGCACACAAAGGAACTTCTCTTGTGGAGATTTATCAGAATTGTAATGTATTCAATGACCTCGCTTTTGAAGTCTTTACTGATAAAGGTTCTAAGAAGAATGAAACATTGTTTATGGAGCATGGACAACCATTGATCTTCGGTGAAAATTCTGATAAAGGAATTAAGCTGGATGGTTTTACTCCTATTATCGTTGATATTACAAATGGCCATTCCGCCAATGATTGCTGGATACATGATGAAAAAGATCGTGTAAAATCAGGAATCCTTACCCGCTTCTTCGACAATCCAAAAACACCTGGGCATCTGCCGCGGCCTTTCGGAGTATTCTTTGTTGAAGAACGACCTTGTTACGAAGACGGATTGCAAAAGCAGATTGATGATATGACAGCCAAGCGTGGCGCAGGTGATCTGGATGCATTGCTTCGTGGGAAAGAAACATGGACTGTGAATTAAGCCAAAGCAAATTTCAAATAAAAAAACCGGATCGATGTCCGGTTTTTTTATGCATGACAAAAATTCAAGGCAATAAAAAAGGGGCACAAGGCCCCTTCATATTTTAACTGAGCTGGAATTAGAAATTGAAGTTTACTCCAATTCGCATGAAAGAAATATCGTAGCCTAACTCAGCATGTACTCCAAAATTCGGAACAAAGTTGTAATGTGCTCCCACAAATGCTCCGGCAATAGGATTTACTCTGTCATAAGAATATGAATAATTGTAATAATCAGAATATGGATCTTTGTAATTGTTGAATCTCAATCCAAATGTTACGCCGGCATAAGGATCAAATTTATTGTTTTTATCCTTAAGGATAGTCAAGTGATAAGTACCTCTAACACCAATGATCGTACTGGAATATTTAGATTTATAGGTGAGGTATTTTGATGATGAACTTTTGTAAGCGATAACACCGCCAATACCAATTGTTCCGGGACCGACTTCAGGAAAAAATCCATGATCAAAAGAAGCATACAAAGTTGGAGAGACACTCGACGACCCATAATAGCCGCCGTAGCTGGCGTAGTCGACTCCCATTCCGATTCCGAGTCCTATGACATTTGACCCTTTATCAAAGGCCGGTTCATCGGCAAAAGAAGAAATCGACAAACAGAGCATTAGAAAAATAACACTGAGAATTTTTTTCGCGTTGTTTACAAGAGATGTTTTCATGATTATTGATTTATAGATTATTGGTTCAGGAATATGCAGCAAAATTATCTGAATATGTCTTTAAAACAAAGAAAAGAATGGAATTTTTATCGGTTAAATAAGCAATCAGCTAAGGTACTTTCCTACGATAGGCATTCGGCGACCCATGCCAAAAGCTTTTGGAGAAACCCTCAGGATAGGGGCTGTTTGGAATCGCTTATATTCATTGGTATTCACCATTTTAAGTACGCGGCGAACAAGGGCAGGATCAAAACCTTCGTTTATTAATTCGTTCGGCCCCTTCCGTTCTTCAATGTATTCATAAAGAACCTTATCCAAAATGTCATATTCAGGGAGTGAGTCGGAGTCTTTCTGGTCGTGACGAAGTTCAGCTGAGGGAGCCTTGCTCAGAATGTCTTCAGGGATTATTATTCCGTTCCGGTTAATGTATCTGCACAGTTCATAGACATCGGTTTTATATAAATCTCCTATCACCGAAAGTCCGCCACACATATCTCCATACAAAGTTCCGTAGCCAACAGCTATTTCACTCTTGTTGGAAGTGTTTAGTAAGATGTAGCCAAATTTATTGCTGAGAGCCATCAGCAAAACACCGCGTATTCTTGCCTGAATATTTTCTTCAGTCACGTTGGCTTTCATTCCTGAGAATTGCGGCTCTAAACTCTCCTGAAATTTTTCCATCAAGCTTTCAATGGAAATCAATTCCTGCTCGATTCCGAGATTTTTTATTAGTTCTATGGAATGGTCAACGGAACCTTTTGAAGAAAATTTAGAAGGCATCATCACTGCCTTCACATTTTTGGGTCCGAGTGCAAATGCGGCCAAGGTCGCAACCAATGCCGAATCGATTCCACCTGATAGCCCCAGTATGGCTTGTTTGAATCCTAGCTTCTGAAAGTAATCGCGGATTCCCATGATCAAAGCGTCATGTATACGTTCAATCTTCCCGGATGATTCTTTCCTTGCACTGACCGGTTCGGCAGAGGAAAGCATTAAAGTTTCAATATCGAAATCAAAAAATCTTAGATCTTCCTTAAAGTAATTCAATTCATCGAGAATCTTTCCGGATTTATCCAGTGCAATGGATCCTCCATCAAAAATTATTTCAGTCTGTGCTCCGACATGATTTACATAAAGCAATGGGAGATTGTACTGCTTCACATTCCTTAGAAGAATTGCTCTGCGCTGCTCTGCATGTTCATAGTTAAAAGGAGAGGCCGCAATATTGACCATCAGTTTTGGTTTCTCTTCTATTAAAGTATCCATTGGGCAACTCACATAATTGGGATCATCTTCCACATTCCACAGGTCTTCGCAAATAGTGAGAGCAATCTTTACGCCATCAACAACAATACAATGAAATTCCCGGTTGGGTTCGAAGTATCGGTACTCATCGAAGATGTCGTAAGTAGGAAGTAAGCTTTTATGAACCGTGTCGAGGATGGCGCCATCTTTTACAATGACTGCTGAATTGAAAAGATTTTTTCCTTCAATCTTTGGATTGATGGTAGGCAGACCAAGGATGGCAGTTATACCGGTGCATTCTTTCGCTATATCCAAAGCCGCATTCTGACAACGTTGAATAAAATCATCGAACTCTAAAAAATCCTGGGGAGGATAAGCGCAGATACTCAGTTCGGAGAAAACTATCAGGTCTGCTTTCTCGGATATAGCTTTCCGGATGCTTTCCTTAATCTTCAAAACGTTGTTCTGAAAATCTCCAATAGTATAGTTCAGTTGGGCTAAAGCGATGCGCATAAAAAATCCCGTTCCTTCATAAGAGAAAGAACGGGACAAAGGTAGGGAATGGAGGCTTAGAATAAAACGCCTATGTTTAGCCCGAAGTAGTTTGATTTTGCAGTGAACTCGCCATCTGCAATATCACTAAATCCGTTATTGAAGACGAGCCCCAATAAAAGGTTGGTATTTCCACTGATATTATACTCAACACCCCCGGAAATGATCATGCTCATATTGAGATTGTTAATGTCGTCCTTGATATCTTCATTGCTGGATTCTTCAGTGGATGTTCCTATGCTAACACCGGCAGTACTCGTTTCAACAGCAATCTTGTCATCCGCTCTTGCTCTCATTTTAAATCCTGGCGCCACTCCAATTTGAAGAAAATATCTGAAGTATCCAATTTCATTGGTTTTAAGCTTTAGAGTCAATGGAATTTCCAGGTATTGAATTTTCATGGACCTCTCTAAAATAATTTTAGTGCTAGTATCGTTGAGTGTAGTTGTTGATTCTCCTTTGATTTTGGAATTTCGGTAAGCAACTTCAATCCCGGTGGCAAATGCATAGTTATCAGCAAAGCGAAATTCGGTAACCAACCCGTATGCGAAGCCAAGTTTACTTCCATCACTTTTAGTATCCTTGTCATCCGTCTTAATCCAACCAAGATTAGGCACCACTTTTAAACCAAAATGGAAGACGGGATCACTTCCCTGGCCAAAGGCTAATTGGCTACTTACAAACAATACAAACAAAATCCGGAATATCTTTTTCATCTTTGCGTAATTTTAGAATTACAATGTTAACTAAAAAACTCATGCGAAGTTCCGTTTTGTTGATGCCGTTTTTATACATCAACTTGTTGATTACTTCTTGCGTTCAGGACAAAAAGAAGATCTCAGAGGATATTAAAGAGCAGTCTTTGGAATTATATCGCTTTGAACAGGATCTTTTCGGAATCAAACCTGAGCTGGTGCCCGATGGTTTGCAGGAACTGAAGGATAAATACGGTTCCTTTTTTGAGCTCTTCGCTTTTCAAATTACCAGACTAGGATCGAGAGATTCTGCAGAGATGAACAGAAATTTTATTCATTTCTTAAGCGATACTAATTTTCGGGCTGTCTATACCGAGTGCGAAAAGGTTTTTCCTGATTTTGAAACTGAGCGTCACGGACTTGAAAATGCTTTCACTCGCTATTCAAGCTTATTCCCGGGAAACACAGTTCCTAAAGTAATCACCATGCTTTCTGTTTTTTCTTATCCGATAGTCGTTGACTCAACAAGTTTGGGAATCGGACTTGATATGTATTTGGGAACAGATAACAAGTACTATTTCACTTTGGAACCACCTCTACCATTATTTCTTCGAAAAAAGATGCGTAAAGAATATATCGTCACTGACGCGATGAAAGGTTGGCTCGAAAGTGATTATGGCATCGATGAGTCAAGGGCAAAAATAGTTGACATGATGATTAGTCAGGGACGCACTTTATGCGCATTGGACAAGATAGTTCCTGATGTACATGATACTTTAAAATCCGGATTCAGTTCTTCTCAGCTTGAATGGTGTACGACGAATGAAGCCAAAATATGGTCTTTCTTCATTGAAAATAAACTGCTCTTCAGTGATGATCCCAATCTGCTCCAAAAATATGTAAGCGACGGTCCTACAACAAATGGATTTCCAAAGGAATCCCCGGGAAATATTGGTAAATTTGCAGGCTGGATGATTGTCAGATCTTACATGGATAATCACCCTGATGTTTCTGTTAAATCGCTGATGGAAGAAAAGGATTTGATGAAAATATTTCAGCAGTCAAAATACAAGCCGGCTAAATAAAATTCTGACCGGAATTACTAATCGCAATCAACAACGAATAAAAAAATGAAACAATCAGAGATCAAGTTTACTGTTTCCTTAGATGAAGAAAAAGTACCTGTAAAACTGGAATGGGAGGCGAGTGATAGTGGAATGGAAGGGACTAAAGTGTGTAATGCAACATTACTGACAATATGGGACCCCGCGGAGAACACAACCTTACGCATTGACTTGTGGACAAAAGATATGCTTGTCGATGATATGAAGCGTTTTTTCTACGAAAATTTTTTCACCCTGGCTGATACTTATCAGAGGGCAACAAATGATGCTGAGCTTTCTGCTGATATAAAAAAGTTTGCCAATGAATTCGCTAAGAAAGCCGGAATATTAGAGAGCCAAAAATCATAAAGGATTTTTCTTCTTGATGTTGGCAGGAGCTTTGAATTCTGTTTTGGTCTTTTCTATAAAATCCAGAATTTCATCCCTTCCACGTTTTTTTTCGGCAGAGCTCACAAACATTGGCATTAATTCTTCCCAGGTTTCGCTTAACTTAATCCGGTATTTTTCCACTGATAAATTTACCTGCTCAGCACTGAGTTTATCGGCTTTGGTAAATACCAAAACAAAGGGGATTTCATTTTCGCCTAGCCAGTTAATAAATTCCAAGTCATTTTTCTGCGCACTCAGACGTACATCTATAAGTACAAAAACATACATGAGATTCGGGCGAAATTTCAGGTAGTCGCGAATCATTTTATCCCAGGTTGACTTGCTTGTCTTTGATACTCTGGCATAGCCATATCCGGGTAAATCGACCAGATACCATTGCTCATTAATAAAAAAATGATTGATTAATTGTGTCTTTCCCGGAGTTGAGGAGGTTTTGGCCAAGCCTTTCCGGTTTGTAAGCATATTGATAAGTGAAGACTTTCCAACATTGCTCCGTCCGATAAATGCGTATTCGGGAAAAGCCGGTGCAGGACATTTCGTATAGTCGGTCTGGCTGATTACAAACTCTGCTTCTTTAATGTCCATGTTGAATGTATAAAATTGATGAAGGCGGGAATTGAAAATTCCGTGGCAGAAATAAACTAAACTTTCTCTTTAGTGAGGAGCTTAGTCAGCCATTCATCCAATACTCTGTTGAATTCTTGTGATTGCTCCATCATGGGAGCATGTCCGCATTTATCAATCCAGATTAATTCTGAATTCGGTATAAGACGATTAAATTCCATGGCAACATCGGGTGGCGTAATGGTGTCTTGTTTTCCCCAAATTAAACATGTAGGTAATGTCATGTCCTTTAAATCATCGCTCATGTTATGTCTGATTGCTGATTTGGCCAGTGAGAGTATGCGAATGAGTTTTGCTTTATTGTTTACTATCTCATACACTTCATCGACCAATTCCTTAGTTGCATTCTTAGGGTCATAGAAAGTGTACTCAACTTTTGTTTTGATGAAATTATAATCCTCCCTTTTTGGAAAGGTTCCTCCCAGTGCATTTTCATAGAGACCCGAACTGCCAGTCAACACCATTGCCTGTACGTCTTCGGGATGGCGTTTCACATAAACCAATGTAACGTGACCTCCCAGAGAGTTGCCGATAAGAATAGGTGACTTGTATTTTTTAAATGTCACGAACTCATGAAAGTTCTCTGCCAGAGCCTTCACATTTGTGTTTAATACAGGAAGCGTGTAAATCGGCATCAGCGGGATTACCACCTTATACGACTTCGAAAATTTTTCAACGACATCGACCCAGTTGCTAAGTGCACCAAATAATCCGTGTAGTAGGATTAGTGGCTGGCCTTCGCCTTCCTCGATGTATTGAAAATCATTTTCGCGTTTAATCTCGTAACGCATACAATAGTTTTTCCAAATGTAAATAAAAATAAAGATTGTGAGGGCTTCTGATTCGGGTCTTTTATTCAACGTCTTGATGTTCATCGTATAGTCAGGAAAGAAATTTCTATCGCGATAGGGTAAAATTCCCCTGTTGGCCGCACTTAGTTTAGAAGGCTGCCGGATTTTAGAATCAAATCAAAAAAATCCATAGCCGCCAAACCACCCCTCTGAAAGCCTTGCTGGTGGCGACTTTTATAAAAGTTTTCAACAAAGTGTCAAAAAGTGTCAAAAAGTGGTAAAAATTGCTTTACATTAGCGCATCGAAAAAGGAGTCGGATGTCAGGGTTTATAGGTGAATTTCCATGTACGATTGATGCAAAAGGAAGATTCCTTTTACCGGGTGCTTTGAAAAAGCAAATCCCGGTGAAAGAGCAGAAGTCTTTTATCATTCATCGTGGAATTGAAAAACATCTGGTGATCTATACGCGAAAGGAGTGGACTAAAATCAGCGCTGAAGTCAACGAGCTTAATCTGTACGTGAGAAAGAATCGCGAGTTCATTCGCAAATTCAATCGCGGTGCAACTGAAATGGAGCTTGATGGAACGAACCGCTTATTGCTCCCGAAATCCTTGGCAGAATATGCCGGCATTGAAAAGGATGTTGTGCTCTTTGCTTACGGGAATCGAATTGAAGTGTGGTCAGAGGCCGAATACGAACGTATGATGAAGGATGAGTCTTCTGATTTTGCCAGCCTGGCGGAAGAGGTAATGGGTAAACGCAAAAAGGATGATGACGACTTATCATGAGCCGGTGCTCTTGAAAGAGAGCGTCGATGCACTGGACATTAAAGAAAACGGACTATATGTTGATGCGACATATGGTGGAGGAGGGCACTCAAAAGAAATTCTTTGCAGGCTGGGCAAGAAGGGCAAGTTGCTGGTGATTGACCAGGATCAGGATGCTCTTGCCAATGCCAGTGATGATCCTCGCTGCATTCATGTTCGTCATAATTATCGTTACATGTATCACTTCCTCCGTTACTATGGCATGTTTCCCGTAGACGGAGTGTTAGCTGATCTTGGAATCTCCTCTCATCAGATTGACGAAGCTGAACGCGGATTTTCTATTCGGTTTAATGCCGCACTCGATATGCGCATGAGCCGTGAATCGGAATTAACGGCAGCTGGAATTTTAAACAGCTATCCGGAAGCGGACTTAGTAAAAGTCTTCTCTGAATATGGAGAGGTCTTTAATTCAAAAACCCTTGCAAGGAAAATTGTTGAAGCCAGAGCCTCAGGACCAATAAATGAAATTGACGAGTTTAAAAAGATTATGGCCCCTGTTGCTGATCGTATGCATGAATCCCAGTATTACGCAAAGGTTTTTCAGGCTTTGAGAATTGAAGTGAATGATGAGTTGGGTTCCTTAAAAGAGTTGCTCGTTCAGTGTATTTCTTCTGTCAGGCCCGGTGGTAGATTGTCAGTAATAACATACCATTCCCTTGAGGACCGGATCGTTAAAAATTTTATTTCAAAAGGAAGGTTTGAGGGAGAAGTGGAAAAGGATCTTTTTGGAAATGTTCCTGATCTGGCATTTGTCGCTGTAAATAAAAAGCCTGTCACAGCCGGAGAAGACGAGATTCAACAGAACCCGCGATCAAGAAGTGCTAAACTGAGAATAGCAGAAAGGAGATTGACATGAGCAAGAACAGACTGAAGAAGCAGGAGGAAGTTGAGGAGCCAAAGGCTTCAAAACCCAAAAAGAAAAATATCGCCGGAGCAAGGAAGCTTGTTCGCTTCATCAACATTTTTGGAGTGTTTGACCGCAATCAGATTGTAAGGGCAATGCCTTTCATTCTTTTTGTCACGGTGATGATTATCGGATATATCGCAAACAGCTATTACGCTGAACGGATTGTGCGTGATATCAATAAAACAAAGACAGAGCTTAAAGAAAAAAAAGCAGAACATATTTCAGTACAGTCAACCTTGATATCAGATAAAAGACAAAGTTCAGTTGCTAAATCTTTGGAGCAAATGGAAATAAAGGAAAGTACCGAACCTCCGACTCTGATCAGAGCCGATAAGCCAAAGAAAAGTAAAAAGTGAAAACACAAACAAGAGCATGAAAGTCAAGAATGATATCATGTGGAGGATTCATTTATCCTTCCTCTTTATGTGCATTATGGGTCTCGCGATTATCGTGCAGATTGTCCGTATCCAATTTGTTGAGGGTGACAAATGGAGAAAGATGGCCGCAGACAAGACAATCAAATTTATTCCTATTGAGGCCTCCCGCGGAAACATTTACGCAGATGATGGAAATAGTCCTCTTGCCACATCAGTTCCCGTATACGATGTTCGCATTGATACCCGGGCAGATGGATTGAGCAAAGAAGTTTTTGACGGCGGTCTCGATTCATTGGCTTACCGCCTTTCAGTTTTATTTAAAGATAAATCCAAAGCTGATTATAAACGTGAATTGAAAACGGCTTATGCTGAACGTGATCGCTACTATCTCATAAAACGTGGTGTAAGTTATAGCGAGCTGCAGTCATTAAAGACCTTTCCGATTTTTCGCCTGGGTAGAAATAAGGGCGGAGTAATGATCGATCAAAGGAATGTACGTGAACTTTCTTTCCAAAAACTGGCTGCCCGAACGATTGGAACTTTACGTGATGTGAAGCCGGTCGGAATTGAAGCTGCCTTCAATGAAGAGCTGAAAGGAACTTATGGCAAAAGACTCATGCAAAGACTTTCAGGAAATGTATGGATGCCTGTTAGAGATAAAGCAGAAATAGAACCTAAAGACGGATATGACCTTACTTCAACCCTGGATATTAATATACAGGATGTAGCCGAACAATCTCTCGAACAACATTTGCGCTTTCATAATGCAGATCATGGTTGTGCAATCCTGATGGAAGTAGAAACAGGGGAGATTAAGGCGATTGCTAATTTATCTAAAACACCTTCCGGAAATTACGACGAGACCTATAACTATGCAATCGGTGAAGCTTCAGAGCCTGGCTCAACTTTTAAAATGGCTTCACTTCTGGTTGCTCTCGATGATGGACTAGTTGAGCCTGATGATACCGTCTCTGTCGGCAACGGCAGCTATAATTATTTCGGACAATGGATGAAAGACTCTCATCCTCCAAAAGCAAGCAGGCTTTCTGTTCAGCAGGCTTTTGAAACTTCTTCCAATGTCGGGATCTCAAGAATTATCAGTCAGCATTATGCCAAACGACCCGAAGCATTCCTCGAGAAACTTCATTCATTCGGATTGGGCAAACCCTTAGGCCTGGAGATAAGTGGAGAAGGAAAGCCGCGAATTAAATCAACAACAGACAAGGATTTTAATACTCGTGTTTCAATTCCATGGATTTCCATCGGCTATGAGTCTAAACTTACACCCCTTCAGACTCTTGCGTTTTATAATGCGGTGGCGAACAACGGAAGAATGGTTCGTCCACGACTGGTTCGTGAATTGCGTTACCATGGGAAATTGGTGAAGGAATTCGGTACTCAAGTCATTCGCGATTCAATAGCAAGCCCTGAGGCTATTCAAATAATGCGTAGCATGTTGGAAGGCGTTGTAGAGCATGGGACAGCTTCTTCTTTGAACAAATCTCCCTATAAAATTGCAGGTAAAACAGGCACTGCCCAAATCAACAATCCGAAATTTGGATATGACGTGAGCCACCGCTCATACCAGGCTTCTTTCGTGGGTTATTTTCCTGCAGACAGACCAAAATATTCCTGCATCGTTGTCGTATATGCTCCATCAAATGATTTCTATTATGGTGGAGCAGTAGCAGCACCAATATTTAAAGAAATCGCTGACAAAGTTTTTTCTAATCATTTTGAATTACAGAAGGATGATGCCACAATTGATACAACTGAAAACTCGCTTCCTCTGGCATCGGTAGGACAACAAAAAGATATCCGGAAAGTCCTGGCAAAACTTAAGCATCCGGTAGAAACTTCTAATCAAGACGCTTCATGGGTTTCAGCAAGTTTGAAGGAGGACAAAATTATTCTTCAGGAAAGAAAAGTTCAGAAGGGTACAGTTCCTAATGTTTTAGGAATGGGTGCAAAGGATGCAATGTATCTGCTTGAGAATTCAGGATTGAGAGTGAAAATAAATGGTAAAGGCGTTGTTACCCGTCAGTCTCTCAATGCGGGAAGCCGTCTCATGAGAGGTGATGTTATTATGATTGAACTCGGGTAAATATGAAGTTGCTGAAAGACATCATTTATAAAACAGGTATTGTTGATATATCAGGACCTACTGATATTGGCATCACCGAGGTGTGTTTTGATTCGCGCAAAGCGCGCGAGGGCAGTCTTTTTATAGCCGTGAAGGGAACTTTGTCAGATGGACATACATTCATCGAACAGGTAATTGATCAGGGTGCCATTGCCGTGATTTGTGAGAAATTCCCTGCGGAAAAGAAAGATGGCGTAACCTATGTTCGAGTGTCCGACAGTGCAAGTGCGCTTGGTCAGGTGGCAACCAATTATTACGATTCTCCATCCGAAAAAATAAAGCTTGTAGGTGTGACGGGTACCAATGGAAAAACTACCACGGCCACCTTGTTGTTCCAGCTGTTTCGTGCTCTTGGTTATTCAGTGGGATTACTTTCTACTGTTAAAAATCAGATTAACGATCAGGTTATTCCTGCCACACATACTACACCGGATCCTTTGCAAATGAACGCACTCCTTGCAACTATGGTTGATGATGGATGCACGCATTGTTTTATGGAAGTAAGTTCTCATGCTGTGGTTCAAAAAAGAATCTCAGGATTGGTCTTTAAAGGGGGTGTTTTCACCAATATCACACACGATCATCTTGATTACCACAAAACTTTTGAAGAATATATTAAAGCGAAAAAAGCATTCTTCGATCAATTGTCTTCCGAGGCTTTTGCCCTCAGTAATCTTGATGATAAAAATGGTGCCGTTATGTTGCAAAACACCAAGGCGCGAAAATACAGTTACGGTCTGCAGTCGATGACGGATTACAAATGCAGATTGATTGAGAATAGTTTTACCGGTCTTCTTCTAAATATTGACGGACAGGAAGTTCATTGTCGTCTCATAGGAAGTTTTAATGCTTACAACCTCACGGCAGCATATTCTACAGCTATTCTTTTGGGTGAGGAGAAACTCAAAGTGCTCACAGTTCTGAGTACGCTCAATGCCGTCGAAGGTCGTTTTGATTTTGTGACGTCAACACAAAAGGTTGTCGGTGTTGTCGATTACGCTCACACGCCGGATGCCTTGCAGAATGTGCTCAAAACCATTCATGATGTGAGTCTGGGCAAAGGCCGTGTGATCACCATAGTTGGATGCGGCGGAGACCGGGATGCTGCGAAGCGACCTCTCATGGCAAAAATTGCCTGTGAGTTGAGTGATCGCGTAATTCTCACCTCCGACAATCCCCGTTCAGAAGATCCGGCTGTAATAATTCAGCAAATGGAAAAAGGTGTACCTCCTGCAGAAACGAGAAAGACGCTTTCTATAGTCGACAGAAAAGAAGCAATAAAAACGGCAGTAGCCTTGGCTCAGCCGGGTGATATTATACTCGTTGCAGGTAAAGGCCATGAAAAGTACCAGGAAGTAAAGGGCAAGAGAAGTCCTTTCGATGATAAGCAAGTGTTGAATGAAATGTTGAACACAACTAACTGATATGCTATATTATTTTTTCGATTATTTGCACAATGAACTAAGGATACCCGGCACAGGTGTGTTTCAGTACATTTCCTTCCGTGCTGCTTCTGCCATCATCACTTCACTGGTGATTTCTCTTCTCCTTGGTAAAAATATCATCCGATATCTGCAAAGACGTCAGGTTGGCGAGATTGTACGTGAGCTGGGTCTTGAAGGACAAAAAGAAAAGCAGGGCACCCCAACCATGGGTGGTTTGATTATTCTGGCGGCAATTTTGATTCCAACATTCTTATTTGCAAGGCTTCTTAATGTCTATGTCATTATTATGATCGTCACCACCGTGTGGCTGGGTTTTATCGGTTATGTCGACGATTATATTAAGGTATTTAAGAAAGATAAGGCCGGACTCGCAGGGAAGTTTAAAATTCTCGGACAGGTTGGTCTTGGTATCATCATAGGGTTCACGCTTTATTATAACCCTAATGTAGTTGTAAAAGAGCGTCTGCCAAGCGAGAAAATTCTTGTACAGCAGAGCAGCAGTGCAAGCGTGATCGATGATATCCGCGCTAAAGAAAATGTATTGTATGCACCTAAGGCTGTAAAATCAACCATCACCACAATTCCATTCATTAAAGATCATGAATTTGATTATGCCTACCTGATTAAATGGATTGGAGAGGATTATCGCCGTTGGTCTTGGATCATTTTTGTTCCCATGGTGATTTTGATCATCACTGCGGTATCCAATGGTGCAAACATCACAGATGGTATCGACGGACTGGCTACCGGTACTTCAGCAATTATTGGAGCAACTCTTGGTGTGCTTGCATACGTTTCGGGTAATACTGTATTCGCAAATTATCTCAACATTATGTATATCCCCAATGCAGGAGAGCTGGTGGTTTTCATTGCTGCCTTCGTTGGGGCATGTGTGGGTTTTCTGTGGTACAATGCCTATCCCGCACAGGTATTTATGGGTGATACAGGAAGCCTGGCTCTTGGGGGAATCATTGCAACATTCGCAATCGCCATCCGCAAAGAGCTTCTTATTCCAATACTATGTGGAATATTTCTTATTGAAAATCTTTCCGTGATCGTGCAGGTCAGCTATTTCAAGTACACAAAAAAGAAATACGGAGAAGGGCGGCGGATTTTTAGAATGTCCCCCTTGCATCATCATTATCAGAAATTGGGTTATCACGAATCTAAGATCGTATCCAGATTTTGGATTGTAGGAATATTTCTTGCCGTTCTAACCATCATCACATTAAAGCTCAGATAAATAATTCATGTCTATCCACACAGGAAATAGCAGTTCTACTTTACTCGTCATACTCGGTGCAGCCGAGAGTGGCGTTGGTGCTGCCGTATTGGCCAAAGCAAAGGGCCAATCTGTGTTCGTTTCAGATTTGGGAAATATCAAGCCGGAGTACAAAGACATACTGAAAAAGCATGATATCACTTTTGAAGAAGGAAAGCATACGGAGTCTGCCATTTTAGATGCAACTGAAGTAATTAAAAGTCCTGGTATTCCGGACAAAGCTCCTCTGTTGAAAAAAATTCATGAGAAGAATATCCCGGTAATCAGTGAGATTGAATATGCAGGCCGCTTCTCAAATGCATGCATGGTGGGAATTACCGGTACCAATGGTAAAACAACTACCACTTTGCTTACCCATCATATCCTTAAGAATGCAGGAAAGAATGTGGGACTCGCAGGCAATATTGGTAAAAGTCTGGCTATGCAGATAGCTGAAAAGGATCATGATTACTACGTTCTGGAACTAAGCAGCTTTCAGTTAGACGGACTTGTTGATTTTAAATGTCACATCTCGGTTCTCACAAACATCACTCCTGATCACCTTGACAGATACGATTACAGCATCGATAAATATGCTGCATCAAAATTCCGTATCACCCGCAATCAGACGGAAAAGGATTCTTTCATCTATTGTGCGGATGATGAGCTAACACAGAAATTCTTTCCTGATAAAGATATACACGCACACCGGTATCCCTTCTCCATAAAAAAAACTCTGAGAGAAGGCGCCTGGCTCGAAAACAATCAACTCCAAATAACCACTAACCAACACAACTACTCTATGCTTATTCATGAACTCGCCCTACAAGGGAAACACAATTTGTACAATTCTATGGCTGCAGGAATCTCTGCACGCGTCCTTGAAATCAGGAAAGAATCTGTACGCGAAAGCCTCTCTGACTTTAAAAATGTTGAACACCGTCTCGAACATGTGAGCACTGTTCACGGAATTGAGTTTGTTAACGATTCAAAAGCAACTAATGTAAATTCTACCTGGTATGCTCTAGAAAGCTTTAACAAGCCTGTTGTTCTTATACTCGGAGGTGTGGATAAAGGAAATGACTATTCTATGCTATCTGAATTGGTGAAAGAAAAAGTAAAGGCGATTGTTTGTCTTGGCTCGGATAATAAAAAGATCCTCAAAGCATTTAAGGACCTGGTTCCTTCCATCGTCGAAGTAACGACAGCGGAACAAGCCGTCAATGCTGCATATCAACTCGGGAAAAAAGGTGATGTTGTTCTTCTCTCTCCGGCTTGCGCAAGTTTCGACCTCTTCGAAAATTACGAAGATCGTGGAAGACAGTTCAAGCAGGCAGTAAGGGCACTTTAGTCTAAGTCCTAATAAGGTAATAAATTCAAAAATGAGTATTGCAAACATACAGGCTACCTGGCTCGACAAATACTTTAAAGGTGATAGGACCATTTGGCTGATTGTCTTCATCTTGTCCATCTTTTCCTTGCTCGCTGTATATAGCAGTACAGGCACTCTTGCGTACCGGTATCAGAGTGGGAACACTACGTATTATTTGTTGAAGCATCTTGTAATTCTTGGTTTCGGATTAGTGTTGATGTACTTGTCTCATCTGGTTAAGTACACCTATTACTCAAAAATTTCTGCCATTGCATTAATTATAACGATACCGCTACTTGCCATTACCTTATTAGGGGGTACAAATTTGAATGAAGCAACCCGTTGGTTAACATTGCCGGGGACAAATATCACCTTTCAAACATCTGATTTTGCGAAGTTGGCGCTGATCATGTATGTGGCCAGAATACTCTCACGGAAGCAAGCCGAAATTAAAAGTTTCAAATCTGCTTTTGTCCCCGTTATCCTACCGGTATTATTTGTTTGTGGTTTAATTCTTCCTGCTAACTTTTCTACGGCTGGATTATTATTCGCTTCATGTTGTTTTCTGATGTTCATCGGTAGAATCGATATAAAGTATATACTGTCACTTGCAGGAATCGGACTGGTGTGTTTCGGTTTATATGTGGCTATAGCTTATGCCACGGGTAATACAGGAAGGATAGAGACATGGAAGAGTCGTGTGGAGAGATTTGCCGATGGAAATGAATCAGATAATTATCAGGCTAATCAGGCAAAGATCGCTGTAGCAACCGGTGGTATCCTTGGAGTATTTCCGGGAAACAGTGTGCAAAGAAATTATCTCCCACATCCTTATTCAGATTTTATTTATGCAATTATTATCGAAGAATATGGCTTAATTGGCGGAGTATTAGTAATCATTCTGTATCTGATATTATTCTTTCGGGTGATACGGTTCATTCATCACAGCCCCATGGCGTTTGGAACTTTGCTCTCTGTAGGCTGTACATTTCTGCTGGTATTTCAGGCAATGATAAATATGGCTGTTGCCGTAAACATTTTCCCGGTTACTGGTCAGCCTCTTCCGATGCTTAGTATGGGTGGAACTTCTATCTGGTTTACCAGTATTTCCATTGGAATAATTCTGAGTGTTAGTCGTCAGGTAGAAAAAGAAAAGAAAGAGGGAGGTCATGAACTCGCAACCGCCTGAGATACGTGTAATAATTAGCGGAGGTGGGACCGGCGGTCATATCTTTCCCGCTCTTGCCATTGCGAATGCATTGAAGTCGATGAACAGCAACAATAAGATCCTGTTCGTCGGAGCTGAAGGAAGAATGGAAATGGAGAAAGTACCTGCTGCAGGATTTGAAATTGTCGGATTAAATATTACAGGAATAAAAAGGAGTGCAAGTTTATCAAACTTAAAGGTTCCCTTCCGGATAATCGGAAGCTTGTGGAAGGCAAGATCAGTTGTTCGTTCTTTCAAACCTGATGTAGTCGTAGGTGTCGGTGGTTACGCAAGTGGCCCATTGCTCTTCGCAGCATCTCTTATGAATGTGCCAACGCTCATTCAGGAACAGAACTCTTACGCCGGTATCACCAATAGAATACTCTCGCGGAAGGCAAAAAAGATTTGTGTCGCCTATGATAAGATGGACAGATACTTTCCTGCTGATAAGATCATTCTCACCGGAAACCCGGTTCGCCAGGATATTGGATCCGGAAAGTTCAGCAAAGATGAAGCATTGAGTCATTTTGGATTGAAGACCGGATTAAAAACTGTACTTGTAATAGGCGGAAGCCTTGGCGCCAGAACAATTAATGAAAGTTTCAGCTTTGGTTGGAAAGACTTAGCAGACTATGGTGTTCAGGTTTTATGGCAAACAGGAAAGGCATTCTTTCAAGAAGCCAGGAAACTTGAATCGGAAAGTAATGATTGGTTAAAGGTCTTTGATTTTATTCCGCGAATGGACCTGGCATATACAGCCGCTGATATGATTGTTTCCAGAGCCGGAGCAAGTTCTCTGTCAGAGTTAGCTATCGTTGCAAAACCTGCCATCCTGGTTCCATCGCCAAATGTCGCAGAGGATCATCAGACCAAAAATGCGATGGCATTGGTTGAGAAGCATGCTGCAGTTATGGTGAGTGATAAAGATGCAAGAGGAAATTTAATCAGCCGCCTGATCCAATTGCTGAAGGACACGGATGAATGCAACAGATTGAAAAATGAAATAGCCCTTTTGGCAAAAAGGGATGCAGATAAAACGATCGCACTTGAAGTTTATCGTTTGAGCGGAAAATAAAATTATTAGTTGAATCAGACGTTCAGATTTATAAGAATCAATCTTTTGAAAACAGAAAAGCTGACACATATTTATTTCATTGGCATCGGGGGAATCGGAATGTCGGCTTTGGCGCGCTATTTCAAATCTTTGGGAAAAGATGTGTCCGGTTATGATAAAACGCCGACAACGTTGACGGCGGAGTTAGAGAAAGAGGGCATTCGTATTTCATTTAAAGATGAACCGGACTCAATTCCTGTCGCGTTTAATTCAAATTCCGGAAATCCGGAAACAGTTTTGGTTGTTTATACCCCGGCTATTCCAAAGGATCAAAAAATATTCAATCATTTCAAAACATTGGGACTGCCATTGAAAAAGCGGTCTGAAGTTTTGGGGATGATCACTGCGGATTCATACACTATCGCTGTTGCGGGAACGCATGGGAAGACAACAACATCCTCAATAATTGCGCACCTTCTCACAAATGCTGGATATAATTGTACGGCTTTCATGGGAGGGATTTCAAAGAACTACAATACAAATTACTTGCCCGGGAAACCATCTGCAGGAAAAAATATGGTAGTAGTTGAGGCCGATGAGTATGACCGCTCATTTCTCACTTTGAATCCTGATTTGTCGGTAATAACTTCCATGGACGCCGATCACCTGGATATTTATGGTGATAAAAACTATATGGAGGAGTCCTATCGAATGTTTGCCGCTAAACTTAAACCGGGAGGCAAGTTGTTTTTTCGCTCCGGACTTGGTTTGGAGAACATGGGATTGAATTATTCAACCTATTCGATCAATGAACAAAGCGACATTGTCGCAGGAAATGTCAGGATCAAAAACCACCAGTATCATTTCGATTGGTCAGATAAAAATGGAACGATCACTGATCTCACATCCGATTTACCGGGTTGGCATAACGTAGAAAATTCAGCGGTTTCGATTGCCCTAGCAAGACATATCGGGCTAAGTGATAGTCAGATTATGAATGGTTTAAAATCCTACTCCGGGGTAAGAAGAAGATTCGATATCCAGGTTCGTTCATCCAATGTCGTCTACATAGACGATTATGCACATCACCCGGAAGAGCTCAGAGCTTGCATCAGCTCTGCCCGTGAATTATACCCCGGAAAAAAAATAATGGGAATTTTCCAGCCACACTTATACAGCCGCACAAGAGATTTTGTCGACGGATTCGCGAAAAGCCTCTCTTTACTGGACGAATTACTCCTTTTAGACATATATCCTGCGCGTGAGTTGCCAATTCCCGGCGTTGACTCATCGATAATTCTTCAGAAGATGGACAATAGATCTGTCACCTTATGCCATAAGGAGGATGTATTGAAAATATTGGAGAATAAAAAGTTCGATGTACTTCTTAGCCTCGGTGCAGGAGATATTGATCAATTGGTGGCCCCCATCAGAAAATATTTGCAGTCAACGCACCTTCAAACGCTCGAAAATGAAAAATAAAATGGATTGGTACGGAGCAAAAAAGCATGCCTTAACCCTCAGTATTGCATTGGCTTTCCTTATTTCTCTTGGCTTTGTGGATAGTCGAAGGAGTAAAATGGAGTGTAATGATGTCGTCATAAGAATCCTGGATACCCTCGGACAGTCCTTTGTAGAGCCGGAAGACATCCATTTGGTGGTGCTCAACAAGTTTGGTGAATTGAAAGGCCAGAAGTTAAGTTCTATTAACATCGCTTTGTTGGAAAAAATCATTGATAATAACCCATTTGTCGCTGATGCAGAAGTATTTTCATCCATTGATGGAAAACTCAATATTGAAGTTCTGCAACGTCGCCCTGTGGTTCGTGTGGTAAACTTCAGTAATGAGAGTTTTTATGTTGATGATGAAGGAGTTTTTATGCCGCTATCTGAAAAATATACCGCTCGAGTACCATTGGCTAACGGCTATATTTTTAACCGTGAGACAGAATTAAAAATTCAGGATCCTGATGTTAAAAATATCAATGACTCACTTTCACCGGCTTCAATAATGCGCGACGTGTATAACGTTTCCCTTTTTGTCGCACAGGATGATTTCTGGAATGCACAGATTGAACAGATCTACGTCAACTCTAACGGAGATCTTGAATTGATTCCAAGAGTGGGACGGCATTCGATTATTCTTGGAAACGGAAAAGACCTCAAAGAAAAGTTTGACAGACTTTTTCTGTTTTATACAGACGGATTGAATAAGGCAGGATGGGATAAGTACAAAACGATTAATTTAAAATTTAAAGACCAGGTGGTCTGCACTAAAAAATAATATGGAAAATAACGACATCATCGTAGGCCTGGATATCGGTACAACAAAAATATGTACCATCGTTGGTCGTAAGAATGAGTTTGGAAAGATTGACATCCTGGGCTACGGTAAAAGCGAATCTCTTGGAGTAACGCGGGGTGTGGTGACAAATATCGTCAACACGATTGCATCAATCCGTTCTTCAATTGAAGAGGCTTCCACCAAATCTGATGTGGATATTTCTACTGTATATGTAGGAATCGCCGGTCAGCATATCAAAAGTCTTCAGCATCGTGGTATGCGAACACGCAATACGCTCGATGATGAAATCAGCCAGAAAGATATTGATGCAATTGTAGAGGATATGTATCGTCTTGCAATGCCACCCGGAGAAGAAATCATCCATGTCATTCCACAGGAGTTTATTGTCGATAACGAACAGGGTATAAAAAATCCAATTGGGATGTCCGGAATTCGTCTGGAAGCTAATTGTCATATCATCACCGGACAGGTTACCGCTGCAAAAAATATTTACAAGTGCGTAATGCGTGCCAACTTATCCACACAAGGATTATTTCTTGAGCCACTGGCTTCTTCTGATGCGGTTTTAACTGAAGATGAAAAAGAAGCAGGTGTTGTATTGGTTGATATTGGCGGAGGTACAACGGATATAGCAATATTCCAGGACGGAGTAATTCGTCATACTGCAGTTATTCCTTTTGGTGGAAATGTGATTACAGATGATATCAAGGAAGGTTGTACAATCATCCGCAGTCACGCTGAACTATTGAAAATAAAATTTGGTTCTGCTTTGGCAAGCGAAAATCAGGAGAATGAAATTGTGTCTATCCCCGGACTTCGAGGTCGTGAGCCGAAAGAAATCTCCGTGCGTAATCTCGCCAGCATCATTCAGGCAAGAATGGAAGAGATTATCGAAAACGTGTATTATGAAATCCGCAATTCCGGTTATGAAAAGAAACTCATTGCAGGCATTGTGATCACCGGTGGTGGTGCGCAACTCCGCCATACGGTTCAGTTGGTAGAATTTATTACCGGTATGGACACTCGTATCGGCTATCCAAACGAACATCTGGCTAAGGGTTCAGATGAATTGAAGAGTCCAATGTATGCAACCGGAGTCGGCCTCGTGATTAAAGGCTTCCAGGATCTGGAGAAGAAAATGAAAGAAGAGCATACGGTCATTCAGGAAGGAAAAGGAAAAGAGCGCAAAGAAAAATTGCAACAGAAATCTTTCTTCGAGAAAATACTTGACATGCTGAAAGAAGATGATCAGGATACTGAACTGAAGTAATTTAACAAACGAAAACGTAACATAAAACATAAATTCATGGAATTCGATCTTAACAAGGACTTAGGCTCAATCATCAAGGTGATTGGAGTAGGGGGCGGTGGCAGTAATGCCGTTAACCACATGTACCGTCAAGGTATTAAAGGTGTGGAATTTGTCATCTGTAATACGGATGCTCAGGCTCTGGAGGTTTCTCCGGTTCCGACAAAAATTCAGCTGGGCTCAAGCCTGACTGAAGGACGCGGAGCAGGTTCCATTCCTGAAGTCGGTCGCAATGCTGCAATTGAAAACATTGAAGACATCCGGAAGATTCTTTTTGAAAATACCCGCATGGTCTTTATTACTGCAGGTATGGGCGGAGGAACCGGTACAGGGGCTGCGCCAATTATCGCGCAGACAGCAAAAGAAATGGGTATCCTTACCGTTGGTATCGTTACCATTCCTTTTGATTTTGAAGGAAAGAAAAGAAAGCAACAGGCAGACGAAGGTATCGAAGCATTGAAGAACAGTGTGGATACTATTCTCATCATCCGTAATGAAAAATTACGCGAGATGTTTGGTAACCTGAAATTGTCAGAAGCTTTTTCGAATGCTGATGATATTCTTACTACAGCTGCAAAAGGTATCGCGGAGATCATTACCGTAACAGGTTATATCAATGTAGATTTTGAAGACGTAAAAACGGCTGTTCAAAACAGCGGAAACGCCATCATGGGTTCTGCTGTGGCTGAAGGTGATAACCGTGCAATTACTGCAGTGGAGAAAGCGTTATCTTCCCCATTGTTGAATGATGATAATATCAAAGGTGCAAGATTCATCCTCATGAATATTGCGTCCGGTTCAAAAGAAGTAACCATGGATGAAATCGGTGATATCACCGACTATATCCAGGATCAGGCAGGACTTACAGCGGATATTATCTGGGGTAATTGTCACGATGAGACACTTGAAGAAAAAATCAGTGTTACCATCATCGC
>Ga0154020_10002059_pt1 | contig 24480 bp, 24 predicted proteins | sample Klosneuvirus_201_FD_109709 | JGI IMG/M metagenome (GOLD analysis project Ga0154020, IMG submission 109709) | Active sludge microbial communities from wastewater, Klosterneuburg, Austria - Klosneuvirus_20160825_MG | ecosystem: Engineered > WWTP > Aerobic digester > Activated sludge | place...
CTTTTTATTCCCTCCACAACTAAATACGAAGGAATAACCGTTGAGATAATGGCCATTAAAAAACTATAGAGATAGACTGTACTCGAAAAGTTAAACAGCGAAACTTCGGTTGTAATAAAAAAGTGAGTGAGTACACCCATCGATGCAAAGCACATGGCATAACTATTGAATTTAGCGGCACCTACTAATGGAATCAAACGGCCGCTCCCAACTATGTATGCGGCAAACGTAAAAGCACAAATAAAAATTAAGATCGATCCGAATATAAAATTATTACCCTGCGAAGATTGTAAATCGACTTCTCCTAAAAAGGCAGTGAACAGACCAATATAGGTAATCAATAATGCCATCCACTGAATGGGTTTTATTTTCTCCTTAAAAATCATAGCCGACATCAATAAAACTAAGGTTGGATAAATGAATAGGATCAGGCGTTCAATACTGGCTGATACATATTGCAAACCTAGAAAATCAAGCAAGCTGCTTACATAGTACCCTAAGCAGCCAACAATCGCCACTTGAATCCATTGCTTCGTTGTAAAGCGAACATTACTTTGTTTGCTGGACGATGTAAACGCATAAGCAATAAAAAAGGGCAACGCGAAAATCATTCGCAACGCCAATAACGAAAGGGTATCCACCTCTGTATCGCGGTAAGCAAGTTTTACCAGAATTGCTTTTGTTGAAAAACAGATGGCTCCTAAAAGTGCAATTACAACACCGCCTAAAAAATAGTCGCTTGTTTTACGGTCGGTCATGGTTTAGCAACCAAAGCCTTTACTAACTTCATCAAATCTGCTTCGGAGTTATACAAATGTGGCGAAACCCGAATGGCATTGCCCCGAAACGAAACTGAGATTTTACTTTTCTTAATGGCTTTCCTAATTGGCTCTATCAATTTATCTTCTGGCAATCGAACGCCAAATAAGTGATGGCCACGATAGGCATCGTCTTCAACCCAATAGCCGGCTTCTTTTAAAATCTTAATTGGCTTTTTTGTAATGGCTGCAGTGTATTGTTGAATAGCAGTTGGTTTCCATTGGTTAATTTGTTTCAAGGCTTCTAGCAACATGGGTACTAAAATAAAATTGCTATGTTCTCCTACTTCATACCGCAGTGCACCGGGTTGATAATCGCTTTGATAGTTTACAAGCGCAGCAAAGTTTTCGCTGTTCAATCTGTTGATCCAATTTTCTTCTACTGGTTTCCCCTGATCAAAATATTCGCCATAGTATGCGAGGCCTAATGAATATGGACCCATTAACCATTTGTAACCACCACACACAAGCGCATCGGGTTGTATTTTTGCTACATCAAATGGCAACGCGCCTACCGATTGAGTTCCGTCAATCACAAGTAAGGCGCCTACGTCACGCGTTCTTTTTCTAATCTCGATCAAATTAAACTTTGTACCATCGGCCCAATGCACGTTGCCAAGGGCAACCAATTTAGTATTGCTATCAATTGCTTCTAATATGTGTTCATTCCATTGCTTGCCGCGATGCTTCAACGTATCAGGAGCAGAAACTGCTTTCAACTTTACTCCCGTATTTTTTTGCAGTTGGTGCCACGGATAATAATTACTTGGAAATTGTTCGCCTGCAACAATGATGTTATCTATTCTTGTAACTTTTACATTCTTCATTACATTGGCCATGCCGTATGAAACTGAGGGCACAAGTACAACTCGGTTTGGCTCGCCATTAATCAACCTGGCAAACTCAGATCTAATAAGTTCGGTGTTTCCGAAAAAATCATTAATCGAAACCTTTGCGGGATTTCTCTTTGCTAAGATTCCTGCTATACCCTGTTTCTCAACTTTTTTAAGCAGGGGAGACATGTAAGCACAGTTTAGATAAACACCCGATGCGGGAAGAGAAAATTTTGATCGTTGGTTTGAAATCATGATTGAATGTTTATCTGAAATGAAACTTATAATGTGCTATTAACCTATTTTTGTGCAGCGTAAAATTAAAAGAACTTAATTTAATTCTCAGGTTGGTTAAACTCGGAGTTACCATTTTTGTCTAACGCACATTTACACTCATAACAAATAGTATGCGGGTTAATCCAGAATTTTATAAGGGGATTGAGTACGTGCGAATCTCCAGCCTGCCGGAAGATCAAAAAGTAAAAATTTCTATAAGCCTACCTCAGGATAAAGTAATTAAAATTCAAATTGATGACAAGCTTCTGCCAGACTGTATTCAATACGCGGACTATCTGATTTGGTTTGAAGCAAATTATAAGTTGCCTCTTATCGAAAAAACCCAGCAGCGACATCCTTTGGACTTGCTTGACCTCACGTTAAATAAAAACTAAAGAGCGAACCAAATTCCCTTCCTAATTCTCTAATTATAGGAAACCAGTTATCCGATTTATTAGCATCCTCCGTAGGGTTAATTGCTAAAAATGGGCAGCTATTTGACTGAAAATCTGATCATTATAAATGTCTTTTAAAAAAGGGTCATTTCTTAGTCGGCAATAGTTGTCCACAAAGAACTGATTAACGCCAATGGGTGTAACTACTTGATAATCTTAGTTATAAAGCATAACAGTCTGCTAATGTTGATAACTATCAAATTTTGTGGAATTCTATTTTGTCTCTTTTTTGGTTAATTCTAACCCCTTGAATTATACCCCATTACTAATTTTCTTGCATTCAACTTACATGGCTATTTTTACATGCTCAAGAGAGTTAAGCCACACCCAATATTTCAACGTTCCCTTATTATGATAAAACGCTACATTATATTTTGCCTACTCTGCCTTGCTGCAAACATCCTTCATGGTCAGAAGGCTGATCAGATCAAACTGAAAGACCTACAAGCTGTTTTGAATACACCAGCTGAGCAGATACAGGTGATTAACTTCTGGGCAACCTGGTGTGCCCCTTGTGTAAAAGAAATACCCCTCTTCGAAAAGCTAAATACAGAAAACAGAAATGTAGCCGTAACCTTGGTTAGCATGGACTATGATCTGGATCCAAATCCGGAAAAAGTGAATCGTTTTATTGCTCGGAAGAAATTGCAATCAAAAGTGGTTATTCTGGCCGAAGCCGATCCCAATTCGTGGATCGATAAAATTGACAAGGATTGGGAGGGAGCATTGCCAACCACCTTAATTGTAAATACAAAAACCGGAAAACGAAAACTGGTGCAAAAGGAGTTGCACGAAGGTGAGCTTGAAGAGTTAATTAAAGAAGTAACGAACTAAAATTTCTAATTTTTATGAAACAATTTTTTGCATTCATATTCTCTGCGTTATTAATCGCTGCTAGCCCAATTGAAAATGGGTATACCGTAGGCGATCAAGCAACTGATTTCAAATTAAAGAATGTGGATGGTAAAATGATTTCTCTTGCCGACTACAAAAACGCGAAAGGGTTTATTGTAATTTTTGATTGCAATACGTGTCCTTATTCGAAAGCATACAATCAGCGGATAATTGCGCTTGACGAAAAATATTCTAGCAAAGGTTTTCCTTTAATTACAATTAATGCTAATCAAGGGGCTGGTGATTCTTATGAGAATATGATAAGAATTTCAAAAAAGAAAAATTATCAGTTTCCGTATCTGATCGATGAAACTCAGGAAGTGGCTAAGGCTTTTGGTGCCACTAATACTCCACATGTTTTTGTTCTTAACAAGAATTTGAAAGTTGCCTACATCGGAGGAATTGATGACAGTCCGCGCTACGAAACAGGCGTTACCAAACGATATGTTGAAGATGCTGTTGATGCCTTGATGAGCAATAAAGCAGTAACGGTTACAAAAACAAAAGCGATTGGTTGCGGTATAAAGTGGAAACGGAACTAACCATTAAGATCAGAAAAATTTACGCTCTTAATTTCTCAATGATCTTAATGGTTAATCTCTTCCCGTTCTATTTATTTGGAACTGGAACTGGCGCTGGTCCATCCGGAATGTATGCCTTATAGACATGACCTCCTCTACGTTGCTCAAACTCGGCACGCACATCTTTTCGCAGTTGCTCATTTTCAAAAAGATCAACCATTGTCATGGCTAATGATTTTGCTGCTAATACCATTCCCTTATGCCCGATGGACATTCCGCCACAAGCAACCACACTCCAACCATGCCAGGCCGTATTGGCTGGTGCTGTAGTAGCCAGTAAAGTTATCTCGGGCACAATCCAACTAATATCTCCTACATCGGTAGAGCCACCCGTGGGATTTTCCTGAGTTTCCTTAAGGGGATGGATAGTCCCATCAAGACCAGTTTGTTCGCCACCTTGTACTTCCTGAATTTTTTTTGCAAAGGCAATTTCATCGGCTGTGTATTCTATCGGGCCTAAGAATTCTAAATTCTTTTGAAGGGCTGCTGCTCCGCCTCTATTCACCAACAACTCATAGTCGCCAGTTTGTACTGTTACTTTTGCTTCAACACCGGCAATTATACCAGCGCCTCTTGCAATCTCTTTCACACGTTCAAATACATCGGCAACTCCAGTACGTTTGCTGTCACGCACCCACATCCAAACCTTTGCGTATTCAGGCACTACATTAGGTACATCGCCACCATTCATTATAGCATAATGCATACGCACAGTCGGTTTTACATGTTCGCGTAACATGTTTACGCCATCCGTAAATGACTCAAGTCCATCAACGGCACTTCTTCCATTCCACGGATCGGCTGCGGCATGAGCGGCCTTGCCCTTAAACTCAACAATAAAATCAATAATTGCCTGCGAGCTTTGGGTGCTTGCCGCAATCTCTACATCTGGATGCCAATCAAGACATACATCCAAATCAGCAAAGAGGCCTTCGCGAGCCATATAAATTTTTCCTCCAACTGATTCTTCAGCGGGCGTTCCATAAAAACGGATGGTGCCTTTCAATTTTCCCTGTTGAATCAATTCTTTGATTGCCACGGCCGCACCCAAACTTCCTGCACCAAATAAATTATGGCCACAACCATGTCCGGCCGCGCCTTGGTTCAACGCTTCTTTAGTAGGTTGTGCTTTTTGCGAAATTCCGGGTAGCGCATCAAACTCTCCCATGATACCAATTATTGGTTTACCCGATCCATACTCAGCGGTAAAAGCTGTTGGCATTCCTGCTAAAGCGCGCTTGACTATAAAGCCTTGTGCTTCGGCATAGTCGGCCAATTCTTTTGCGGATTTGTTTTCGCGCAAAGCGGTTTCGGCATACGACCAAATTTTATCACTTACTGAAATCAATTCTTGCTGATGTTTATCAACTGATTGAATAACGGCAGTTTTATTTGTATTGACAGCTTGTTTCTTTTTTTGACTTACTGCTGCTATACTGGTGCAGATGAGTATAAGCGTGAATAGTTTTTTCATAGAGATTAGTTTACCCTTTCAAGATATAATTTTTATTTCACACCTGCGTTTATCTTTTTTAAATGATTCATTATTTTCTGTCCCAACTTTAGGGTCAATGAATGTGTCTAATACTTTGTATCTTTAACAGTAACACCATGAAGACAATATTTTCAATTACACTTTTTGTTTTCGCCATTATGCTTGCGGGCTGCAACGAGGAACCCTCGCGCAAAGCGTGCGAAAATGGTGTATTAGCTACTGTGCGTGATCTCACAGGTTTAGAGGGGTGTGGTTTTGTTTTTGAATTGGCCGATGGACAAAGACTGGAGCCCTATGGATTGATTTTCTTTTATTGTCCCACTGAACCTTGTCCAAAATCTCCGCTTACAAAAGAGATGATGGAAAACCCTCTTTATAATTTTGAATTTGTTGATGGTAAAACGGTTAAAATTAGCTTCGATGAAATGCCTGATATGGCAAGCACTTGTGCGTCTGGCAGAATTGTAAAAATCACTTGCATTGAAGAATTTCCGATTCCGGTATGTATCCAAGATTTAATTACGGAAATAAAAGATGAGCCTGTACGCAACCCACCAGCCAGTGTATGGCAATATCTATACGAAGGAAAGAAGGTTTATTACATTCCTCAGTTCTGTTGCGATTTTCCAAGCATACTAAAGGATTCAAGCTGCATTACATTGTGCAGTCCCGATGGTGGCCTTACGGGAAGCGGTGATGGCAGATGTTCTAACTTCTTTACTGAACGAAAAGAAGAAGTATTGATTTGGAAAGATACTCGATAGCTAAAACGTGGTGCTAGCGCCACCACCACCCGAATCACCACCACCACCAAAATCCTTGCCGTTTGATTTTGATGTATTGCCACCCATGGTTTGAGAGATTATAAAGGCTTCCACATTCATCTCTGCCCAGCGATTCGATAAAATATCTTCGCCCGTAAACCCGGCACGGTTTATTTTGAGGTAGCGCATCAACAATATCGCCATGCTTATCAGCACAACTCCTGCAAGAGTTAGAGTAATTTCAGTATGGCCAAGGCTGTAATAATATTTGAATGTAAACACGGAGAAAGCAAGCGCAAGCAAACTCACCCGCAGCAACACCAAATCTTTATTCTTTATTCCGAAATACAAATAGGCTGTAGGAATAATCACTGTAAAGAAATAGAACAAATAGGCAAACGGAATATCAGCACCATCTTCCAGCGATAATTCCAACAGGTTTACACTCAGTTCGCGCACTACTAAATAGTTGCCGCTGGCATAAATAAACAAGAGGCTTATTGATTCAATAATTAAAAGATTATTTGCCCAAAGTTTATATTCCGAGTTGCCTTTAAATTTTTTTGCTACCCAATATAAAAATCCAAAGGCAACCATGAAAACAAAAGGAATTACTTGTTGTAAAATTCCACTAGCTTCATAGAAATTGTAAAACAAAATTCCTGCAAAGGAAAGAAGGCTCGCCAGCGTTGTTAACAAATCGAGATAGCGCCAGGCGGCAAAAGAAAAAACCAACAAGCACATCATTAAAATAAGCTGAGTGCTATCAAAATCGGCAAGCCCAGCCACACCGCCAATAGTAAAACCACAGGCATGATACATAACAGCTTCGGTTACGCCCGACTTAAAATGATTTTTTTCGATGAACATTTTCTCTAACGCAAAAAAGGAACCTATACCATAAAGAATACAGGCAATAGAAATTAGAGTTTTTCCTGTATCAACGATAAACAATCCGAACAAACCCGTTACACCCGAAATGGCCAACAGCGTTGCTACGAAAAGTAGAATTCGAATAATTAGGTTAGGGTGATAGAATGGAGTTTTATATTCTTCGTTGATGGCCGTTAATTGATCGGTCTTTATAAAGCCATGCTTTGCCCAGCGCTTAGCCTCCTTAATTACCGCAAGGTTATAAACAAACTGATTATTGTATGCGCTGGTCATGCTTGCTTAAAGAAATTCTTATATCGAATAATAAAATAAATAAAACCACCACAGGATAAGATTGAATAATAAAACCAAAGCATGGGTTCGTAATTAAAGATCGTTTCGGCAAGTGAATAGGTTGTAGCTATGTAGCCAGCAATAAAGGCATAAAGCAGAAAAAGAAATGAGCGTCTGGTTTTTGCGATATACCACGCAAACACACAGCCACCATAAATTAGCAGCACATATACCAGCCAAGGGCCCAGAAACAACCCCGCCACACACCCAACAAAAAAGATAAGCATGCAAAAATTAAAATAGGTAAATGTAAAATGCGACTTAATCTTTCTTCGATCGAGAATAAAAGCAATGACGGTTACACTCGCTGAAAAAATAATGGCGGTGTTGTGGAGATTGGCCTCTGAAAAGAAGTCACTGCTATACCACTTTTGTGGCGAAACACTAATGCTCCAGAAAGAAGCGAGGGCAGTAATGGCTAAGGAAAGCACACCCAAATGATCAAACCGATAGGCGATATAAAAAAAGAACAGTGCGGTGATAAGTGTACTCCAACTTAAATACTCCGTAAGGGCACCATACTGAAATTGCACATAGCCCTGAATAGAAATAAAGAGTAATGAACCCAACAACAAAAGATAATCATAATATGGAGTAGGAGCTTTGAGAACACCATTTGAATAGGCTTGTGCATGCTTAATAACATACCAAAAGCAAACGAGCATGATAGCCGTTAGTAAAATGATGCTTATCAAATGACCTAACTCGCCAATATTTTGATATATAAGTAAACCCGCGCCTGTTGTAAAAAGCATTACCCCGAGATAAAGCAATGTGCGAAGCTCATAAAAAACAGAAACAACCTTACCCGAAGTAATAACTTCAATCTTGCTGAATTGATCTTGTGTAATCAATCCTTTTTCTAAAAGTTCGTGCGGAGTGCTGTGGGTCATTTGCTGGCTGGCAGATACATATAATCCAACGTTACATTTAGCATAGCCTTTAACCCGGTAAGCATAGCACTTTCGTCAATCATAAAATCGGGCGTATGGTGCGATGGGGCCGTGTTAGGATCTTGGTTGGGGGGCATGGCGCCAACGAAGAAGAACAAGCCGGGCACTTTCTTTTGGTATTCCGAAAAATCTTCAGAACCAGTAACAGCGCGAATTTGCTTCACCATTTCTTTTCCTGCGGCCTTCACTAAACTCGGTATCATTTTTTCTGTTAGGGCAGGATCGTTGTAGGTCAATGGAAATCTTTTATCAATCGTAACTTCAGCTGTTGCTCCGGCACTCTCTGCAATTTTGGTAGCGGTCAATCTTATCTTCTCATGAATTTTATCTTGCATCTCAACATCCAACGTGCGAATGGTTCCGGCCATCACAGCTTCTTCTGGAATAATGTTTTCACGAATACCTGATTGAATTCTTCCCACAGTAATTACCGCAGCTTCTTTAGTTAATTCTGTTTGTCGGCTTACAATGGTTTGAAGACCCATAATTATTTGCGCACTCACCACAATTGGGTCAACACCCATCCATGGGGCCGAGCCGTGTGCTTGTCGTCCTTTCACTTTTATTGAAAACCAATCGGCTGCAGCCATCATGCCCGCAGGCTTGTAAGTAATAACTCCCAGTGGAGCAATTGACATAATGTGCATACCAAAAATCACATCTACTTTAGGGTTTTCCAGCACGCCTTCTTTCACCATCAATGCCGCTCCACCTTCTTCACCTGCAGGCGCTCCTTCTTCGGCCGGCTGAAAAATAAATTTTACAGTTCCCTTTAGGTCTGCTTTATTCTTCGATAAAATTTCGGCAACGCCCATTAAAATGGCGGTATGCGTATCGTGACCACATGCATGCATTACACCGGTCTCTTGTCCGTTGTATGTCGCTTTAACTTTAGATGCGAATGGTAAACCATTGCGTTCGGTTACGGGCAATGCATCAATATCTGCGCGCAACGCAATTACAGGCCCCGGCTTTCCACCTTTTAATAAAGCAACTACTCCAGTTTTAGCCACCGGATATTGAACTTCAAGCCCAAGTTTTTTTAAATGCTCGGCTATATAGGCTCCGGTTTTTGTTTCGCGATTTGAAAGCTCAGGAAACTCATGAAAGTGTCTGCGCCATTGAATTACACTCGCCTCAAGTTCGTTTGCCTGTTGATCTATTTTTGCTTGCAGTTTAGGATTAATCTGCGCGAATGAATTGAGGATTGCTAAGGAGAAAAGGAGTGTAAAAAAAATTTTCATAGTTGATTTGAGTTGAAAGTTAAATTGAACCACTAAGACACTAAGATCACGAAGTTACCACAAAGAATTTCTACTTCTTTGCATTCATATAATCCAACGTAAGATTGAGAAAGGCCTTCACTCCAGTTGTCATCGCTTTTTCATCAATCATAAAATCGGCTGTATGATGCGTGGGTTGTTTTTCTAATTTCATATCGGCTGGATAAGCTCCCAGGAAAAAGAAAAAACCAGGCACCGCTCGTTGATAGAAAGAAAAATCTTCGGCCATGGTTACAGGCACGGTTATTTTTACATTTTCCGCACCAGCGGCACGCACTAAACTTGGCACCATTTGGTCTGTTAATTTAGGATCATTAACAGTTGCCGGATACGTGATCAGAATATCAACATCTGCTTTTGCACCAGCGCTCTCAGCAATTTTAGTTGCTGTGCGAACAATATCGCGATGAATTTTTTTCTGCATTTCATCATCAAAAGTGCGAATGGTTCCTTCAAGGAAAGCTTCTTCAGGAATAATATTTCTTCGTATACCCGCATGCATACTACCAACGGTAATTACCGCTCCGGCTTTAGTAAGCTCGGTCTGCCTGCTTATTATTGTTTGCAGTCCGCTGATAATTTGCGCAGAGACTACAATAGGATCAACGCTATCCCAAGGAGTGGCACCATGAGCACCTTGGCCTTTTACTTTAATATTAAAACCATCCACCGAAGCCATCAATCCGCCAGAGCGATACGCCAACTGACCAGAAGGCAACAAGGATTGAATGTGCAATCCAAAAATTGCATCTACTTTAGGGTTTTCAAGCACACCTTCTTTTACCATTAGTTCGGCACCGGATACGCCATCGTTAATAGGCGCTCCTTCTTCTGCTGGTTGAAAAATAAATTTTACCGTTCCTTTCAATTCATTTTTATTCTTGGAAAGAATTTCGGCTGTAGCCAATAACATAGCCATATGTGAATCGTGGCCACAGGCATGCATCACTCCGGTTTCCTGACCGCTAAATAGTGCTTTTGCTTTTGATAAAAAGGGTAAAGAATTTCGCTCGGTTATTGGTAGCGCATCGATATCTGCACGCAGGGCCACAACGGGGCCAGGTTTGTTTCCTTTCAAAATTGCAACAACTCCGGTTCTTGCTACCGGATACTGTACTTCAAGACCTAATGCTTTAAGTTGATTGGCTATTCGCTCTCCTGTTTTTGTTTCCTGATTAGAGAGTTCGGGATGTTCATGAAAGTATCTGCGCCATTCAATGATCTTCGGCTCTAGTTCTTTAACCTGTTGATCAAGTTTAGCTTTCAGTTTAGCATCGATTTGCGCCATCGCCATTAATGTGATGAGCGACAGACAAGCAGTAAGACAGATTTTCTTCATAGGTTTGAGGAATTAAAAAATCAAGGTATAAAGAAAGTGTGCCGGCACAAAAGAATATTCCATGAGATGGGTGAAAATCTTTGCAGATAGAAATGCTGCTAATGATCGGTTGGTTGAAAACAAGCCTCAGCTCCTTGTGGTTGAAGGTAAGCGCATCTGTTTAGTAAAGCAAGGTGAAAATATTTATGCTGTAAGCGACACCTGCACACATAATGGCGAATCGCTTAGCAAGGGGAAAGTGAATCATATTGGTGAAATTATTTGTCCGTGGCACGGCCATCAATTCAATCTGAAAACTGGCCGTGAATTTCAGCAGCGATCGGCTGATGTTTCCTGCTATCTTATTAAAGAAGAAGCCGATGGCTTATATATTGGTGTGTGATTGACAATAGAGTTTGTATTAAGATCGTTATGATCAAAAGTTAATTGTTTTGAAAAGAGTATTTTCCTTTTTAGTTCTCTTATTGGCTTCTGCAGCCATCATCGCCCAACCCGAACTTGAAAAAGATGTGTTGCTGAAGCGACTTTCGTACTCAGAAATAATACCTGAAGGATTGCTAGCTAACCGCGCTGTGGTATTGTTTGACGATGGTCTTACGCAAAAAGACCTGGAAGACACACAGACGGCATTTCAGCAAACAGGCATTGATGCGGTAGCGTATTTCAACAGCAATGATATTCTGGCCGGGGTTGACCCTGAAAAGGCGTTCTCAAATTTTTTAATCGCCCGGCAGATTTCATTTCTTATTTTCTTCAGCAAGAAGAATGAGTATTCATGTACGTTCGTGCGCTTTAATGGCAAGGGCAACTTAATTGAAAACGATTCCAAAGCCTGGCAACAAAAAGGAATAATACTAAAAGAATTGTTATTGACTATTTATCGATTTGCACTAAGCAATCAGAAAAAACAAAATTTATTGGTTAACGATTTTCCTGAACGAGAGATACCCATTAAATATTTTACGGGTAGAAGAAATGAAGCCTATACGGCTATGGTAAAATCATTTCGGGTGGCGGTGCCAAAATTTGGTATTGCTAAAGAAGACACTATTCTGGTTCAACTTTTAAAGAAATACTTTCCAGTGAAATACGAATTGGTAGATCCTTCGCTCGATGATCGTGAACTGGAGCGAAAAGGTTTTGTTACGGTGTTGCGATTCATCCATACCCAAGGGAAGATTGCCAAGAAAATTCTCGAGTATGATCTTTCACAAATGGCAAACTCTATTGCGTCTGTAGTGGTAATAAATGGGGAGTCGCAATTAAAAACCATTCCGGCCGATGAGCCTGTGTTTAAGTTTTACATCAAACACTTGGAGTATGGCAATATTTTTCTTGGCAATAAGTGGGATGCCGACCAACTTTGGCCAGTTGCCCTTGCTAATCATTTACAATTGATGCGGCTCGATTTAAATTATTAAGTGTTACCTGCTCAGGGATAACAGCGCCTACCTTTAATTACTTTTCTCTGAAAGGTTATATCAAGGGTTACTTCAACTGCCTCAAATAAAGTTGAATGGTGTTTTCTAATCCCAGATAAAGGGCATCGCAAATTAAGGCATGACCAATAGAAACCTCATCAAGAGTTGGAATGGATTTTTTGAGAAAACTCAGATTTTCTAAATCTAAATCGTGACCTGCATTGATGCCTAGCGATAAGGAATGGGCAACTCGCGCGGCTTCAACATAAGGCGTAACGGCCGCTTCTTTATTGTTATGAAAGTTGGATGCATAAGGCTCAGTATATAATTCAATACGATCGGCACCAACCTCTTTCGCTCCCTCAACCATCTTTACGGATGGATCAACAAAAACAGAAACGCGCACACCCATCAATTTTATTTCAGTAATAAGTTCAATCAGAAACTTTTTATACTTCACTGTATCCCAACCCGCATTTGAGGTAATAGCATCGGGCCCATCAGGAACCAAGGTTGCTTGAGCGGGTTTTGTTTCACGAATTAATTTCAAGTAACGTTCATCCGGATACCCTTCAATATTAAATTCGGTAGTAACAACTTTCTTTAATTCAATTACATCCGCATAACGAATGTGGCGCTCGTCAGGTCGTGGATGAACAGTAATTCCTTCGGCACCAAAGCGCTCACAGTCAAGCGCGGTTTTAATAACATTTGGGTTATTGCCGCCTCGCGCATTACGCAGGGTTGCAATTTTATTTATGTTAACGGATAGGCGTGTCATTGAATCAAATTTTTATCTAACTAAAAGTAGAACTAATTTTACTCAAAGTTATTTAAACGAATTTGATCATGAGCTTAAAACAACAAATCGATTCAGATATAAAAACAGCCATGCTGGCAAAGAATAAAGACGAACTTACTGCACTGCGTTCGGTGAAGTCGCTAATTCTTCTTGCCGAAACCGAAAAAGGTGGTAGCGGAGACATTAGTCAGGAAGTTGAAAATAAGTTGCTGATGAAAGCAGCTAAACAACGAAAGGAATCGGCTGAAATTTTTCAGAAAGAAGGCCGCAATGATTTAGCAAAAAAAGAATTGCTGGAACTTGAAGTAGTTAGCCGGTACTTGCCTAAACAATTATCGGAAAGTGAAGTAGAAGCTGAACTAAAAAAAGTTATTGAGCAAGTAGGTGCTAAAGGCCCACAGGATATGGGCAAAGTAATGGGCGTAGCAACAAAACAACTTGCCGGCAAGGCTGATGGCAAAATGATTTCAGAACTTGTAAAAAAACTTCTCGCCTCTTGAATAAGGTAGATATTATCATAACAATAATTTTACTTGTAGGCGCCTTCATGGGTTACAAGCGTGGCTTTTTAATGGAGTTGTTTTTTCTTATAGCTCTTGTTGTTGGGGCTTTTCTTGGTTTCAAATTAATGACCTGGGGTGTTGAGCTGCTTGTGCAGAAATTCAATGCAGATAAAACAATCTTGCCCTATATTTCTTTTTTATTAATTTTTCTCGTGGTAGTTGGTGTAGTCACCTTTATTGGCAAACGAATTAAAAACTCGTTGGATAAAACTTTTTTGGGTCAGATGGATGCAGTAGCAGGCGCTTTTATAGGGGTGATTAAATACGCGTTTTGCATTAGTATCGTTATTTGGTTAGCCGAAGCTTTCAAGATAGATATTGTTCAGGCTTGGGGTGACGAATCAAAGTTTTATGGTGTAGTTGCTAAAGTTGCCCCGTGGATATCTTCCCTTTTCGGTGATTTTTTACCATTTTTCAAAGAAACCTTCACCAAGTTCTAAGGTTCAGTTATTTTTAGTTACTTATCACAAAATAGGCGTGCTATGTCCTTATTAGTAAAAGAAGAAAACGAATTTAAGTATGTAGATGAAGGGAACGGGCCCGTGTTGATGCTGTTGCACGGCCTGTTTGGCGCACTTAGTAATTGGGAAGCCGTGGTTAGTCACTACTCGAAACATTTTCGAGTGATCATTCCTATGCTTCCTATTTATGAAATGCCAATCAAAGAAGTGGGCTTGCAAGGCTTAACTGAGTTTACCGAACGATTTGTGGCTGCGAAGAAACTCGATAGCATGATTATCATGGGCAATTCATTGGGCGGCCATGTTGGTATTCTTTACACCTTGGCAAATCCCGAAAAAGTTTCGAAGCTAGTGCTTACGGGCAGCTCGGGATTATTTGAAAACACCATGGGAGGATCATATCCCCGCAGAGGGAGCTATGATTACATTCGCGAACGAGTAGCTTATACATTTTATGATCCCAACGTTGCCTCCAAAGAATTAGTAGATGAAGTGTTTGAAACTACGCGCAGCATCCCTAAGTGCATGCGTATTGTAGCAATTGCAAAATCGGCACAGCGAAATAATTTGGCACTGGAATTATCAAAAATAAAAGTACCCACCTTGTTAGTTTGGGGACTGAATGACACCATTACACCCCCCATGGTTGGCCATGAGTTTAATCGGTTGATTTCAAACTCGGAATTGAAATTTATAGATAAGTGTTGCCACGCGCCTATGATGGAACATCCTGAAAAATTTAATCAATTGGTAGAGGATTTTTTATTAAGAAAGAATTAGCCAGCATGATTGCAGAAGAATTGATAAATCACATGATTCCCCCGCTCAAAGTCAGTGATGATGCGGATAAGGCCATCGTGTGGATGGAAGAATTTCGATGCGTGCATTTACCCGTAGTTGATGATGGAAAATTGTTAGGATTTATTTCTGAAGAAATGATTCTGGAAACAAATGATATTGATAGACCCTTGGCCGACTTTGATTTGGTAGGCAAGAAATGTACCGTTTTGTTGAACTCCCATTTTTATGATATTCTAAAAATTGCAGGAGATAATAAATTACAAATTGTAGCCGTGCTAAACGATGAGCAACAATATGTAGGTGTAATTACCGTGCAAGACATTATGATTTCATTTGCCCAAACGGCCTCAGTGCAAATGCCGGGTGGAATTTTAATATTGTCAATGGATTTGATTGACTACTCATTGGCCGAGATATGTCGCTACATAGAAGAAAACAACGCAAAGGTTATCAGCAGCCTAATGGTGGAAGACCCTATGGATAAAGGGAAAATCAAGCTTACCCTTAAAATTAATCAGAAGGAATTGACTCGTATTGTAGCAACTCTCGAGCGATTTGGTTATCGAGTTATCGGTCGCTATCACGAAACGCAACAGGACACGGGAGAAAAAGATAAAATTGATATGTTGCTTCGCTATCTTGACATTTAACAGAACAGGAAAATGCGAATAGGAATACACAGCAGAGACTTTCAGGGAAAATCGAAACCCTTTATTGAAAAGACGCTCGATGAACTCAAGAACCGGAAGGCAGAAATCTGGCTGTCGTCAAAATTTGTTAAACAAGTAAAAGCTCCCCTTCTCGATAAATTTAAATTCAAAACTTTTGAAATCGGTGACAGTTTAAAAAGCCTTGATTTTTTTCTTTCATTAGGTGGCGATGGCACCATGCTTGAATCAGTTACCTACATTGGCAAAGCAGGAGTTCCGCTCCTCGGTATTAATACCGGCCGTTTGGGGTTTTTAGCAACTACCAGCCGCGATGATATTGACACCGCGCTCGAAAATCTCTTTACAGGAAACTTTAAAGAAGACAGCCGCACCTTAATACGATTAAACTCATCCACCAAACTTTTTGGGGCACTCAACTTTGCGTTGAATGATTTTACAATCATGAAAAAAGACACCTCCTCTATGATAACAGTGCATGTGCATGTGGATGGGGAGTTGCTAAACTCATATTGGTCAGATGGTATTATTGTTAGTACCCCAACAGGATCAACAGGCTACTCGCTAAGTTGTGGAGGACCATTGGTTTATCCAAAATCTGAAAGTTTTATAATAACGGCTGTTAGCCCGCATAATCTTGGCACCCGGCCTATCGTAATCTCCGATAAATCTGAAATAACTTTTGAAATAGAGGGGAGAAGCAAGAAATATCTGGTATCACTGGATTCTCGTTTTGAAACAGTGGATGAAACCGTAAGGCTAAAGATCAAAAAGGAAAGCTTTAATGTAAAATTGGTGCAGTTGCCGGGTCAGCATTACTTCAACACCTTAAGGCAAAAACTAAACTGGGGTCTCGATATTCGTAATTGATTTCTATTATTATCCGAGATTTTGATAAGTTTGTAACTGGCAAAAATCTACGCCTATGAAAAAATTATTTTTTGGTATTCTTTGTACGTTTTTATTGTTCGGTCTTTCTAACCAGGGGCAGGCACAGTTTAACCGTAAACAAATAAAAAAGAACAATAAGCGAATTGCCAGTTTTAGAGGCAGAAAGGCTGGGTTTGGGAAAAACAAAATCTACAATTCAATTGATTTTTCGGTTAGTGCGCTAAACTATTATGGCGACATTGCCCCGCAGCCCAAGCGGGTAAGCACCGATATTTCATTTACAAAGCCTGCACTGGGGCTTTCTTTTACACATCGATTCGGGCCACGTTATTCTTTGCAAGCTCAGTTTATGTATGGAACACTTAAGGGGTCAGATAATAAATCTGCCGACCTTGCAGACCAAGACAATGGCAAGTTTCGTTATTACCGAAATCTTTCATTTAGAAATAGAATAAAAGAACTTTCGATGGTTGCCTACTTCGATTTATTTGAAAATGATGCTACTTATATAAGTCGTGTAAAGTGGACTCCCTATGCCTATTTAGGAATAGCGGGATTCTTACACAATCCACAGGCACAGACTTCTACAGGCGAGTGGGTTGACTTAAGACCATTGGGCACAGAGGGTCAGCACTCAACACTCAACCCTACTGATGCCAATTATGGTATAAAGCCTTACAGCAAACTACAAGCAGCAATTCCTTTTGGCGTTGGCGCAAGGTTTAGATTAAATGAGGTGATGGATCTTTCGGCTGATATAGGCTTTCGCTATACCTTCACCGATTATATTGATGACGTAAGTAAAAATTATGTTGACTTGGGGGTTTTGAATAGTGATTTAGCCAGATCAATGTCATACAGAGGTGGAGAACTTCCGGCCAACGAACGCCCTGCAGAAGAGCCTTATGTTGCAAGAAATGGAGTGTCATATAACACCATTCCTGGTTATGGACGAGAGTACTCTGATAATGTTAGAGGAAATAAAAATGACCGAGATATTTATATGGTAACAACTATCCGCCTTAGCTATATTCTTGGAGCTACTTTCCATAAAGCGAAATTCAGATAATATCATGCGCAAGAGTTCAATCCCGACTCTTCAAATAATTTGCCTGCTACTGGTGCTTGGGCTAAGTCATGCTAAGGCTCAGGAGATGCTCGGGCAACGATCTGAAGTTGGCTTTGGGTTAGGCACCTTCAATTACACAGGCGATTTAGTACGCACTTACAACCTGGCTTTTTCAAAACCGGCAGCCACTGTATTTTATAGATCAAACATTAGCCGTGTTGTTAGTTTAAGAACAGCTATTACAGGTGGCAAAATAGGAGCATCGGATACCCGCAAACCGATTGATGCGTTTGCTGTAAAGCGAGCCGCCTCATTTAATTTATTTTTATTGGAAGTGTCGCCCACGTTTGAATACCATTTTTTAAACTGGCGTGATGATAAGAGGAGACTTCGTTTTACGCCTTACCTTTTTGCTGGAGTTTCATTATTTGGAATCTCGGGAGTTCAACAAAAAAATGCAGCATATAGTAATGTGCAAATGGCAATCCCTTTTGGAGGCGGCATGAAGTATGTGCTTAATCCAAAATATTATATAGCCTTTGAATTTGGTATTCGTAAAACATTCTTTGATTATCTGGATAACATTTCTGGAGAAGATCCTGGATTTAAAAATTATCAGTACGGAAATTTCTTTGATACAGATAATTACTTCTTTACAGGAATTACCCTCACCTATACATTTTACAACATTCCCTGCCCAAGTAGTCCTTATCGGTAAAATTTAGGGCTATTCTTATAAACTTTCTGCCAATTTCAATCATCCTATACATTCTAACAAAGGCATTGCGCTAATAAACGCTTAGATGAATAAGTTTGAAAAAAAGGCTATTTTTGCGCCCTTGTGGCTTCATTAAGGGAAAATATAGACTTCAATAATTTGCCAAGGCATATAGCCGTTATTATGGATGGCAATGGACGGTGGGCTAAAAGTAAGGGCGCAGCCCGAATTTTTGGACATCGAAATGCTATTCAGGCAGTGAAGGATGTAACCGAGGGATGCGGGGAGTTAGGTATAAAGTACCTTACGCTTTATGCATTCAGTACAGAAAACTGGGGTCGCCCAAAAGACGAAGTAGATGCACTTATGCAGTTATTAGTAAACACACTTAAAAAAGAAATACACACCTTGCACGAAAATCAGGTGCAGCTCCATACCATTGGAGATGTAAGTCATTTACCAAAGGATTGTCAGAATAACCTTGCCGAAGCAATAGACGCAACAAAAAATAATAGCGGCCTAATTCTACAACTTGCATTAAATTATAGCGGCCGTTGGGAGATAGTGGAGGCGGCAAAAAAATTGGCAGAAGAAGCTAAGCAAGGGCTTATACAGCCAGAGGAAATTGACGAACATTACTTTTCGAAACACCTGAAAACAGCTGGAGTACCAGACCCCGAACTATTAATTAGAACAAGCGGAGAATTGCGAATCAGTAATTTTTTGCTTTGGCAAATTGCCTATACCGAAATATTTATAACCCCCACCTTTTGGCCGGATTTTAGAAAGGAAAATCTCTATGAGGCCATTTGTGTATATCAAAAGCGTGAACGAAGATTTGGAAAAGTGCTGAACCCCACCGCGTAATTAAATGAAAAGAATTTTACTTTATATAGCCTTCCTTATCATCTGGGTGAGCACAGAATCTTTTGCGCAGTTCAGAAGCCGCAATCAGACAACGCAAACGGCCACAACTGAGCCCACATTAAATTATGCTTCTCCTCAAGAATATACTATTGCTGGCATTGAAGTAACAGGACTTAATGTGTTAGATAAAAACGCCATGGTTTCCCTTACTGGATTAAAGGTTGGCGATAAAATTAAAATTCCGGGCGATGGAATTTCTGGTGCTATCCGAAAGTTGTGGAAACATGGATTGGTTGGCGATGTTACAATTGCCGTGCAAAAAATTGAAGGAACAAATGTTTACCTATCAGTAATTTTAACTGAGCGCCCACGCCTAAACGACTTCTATTTTGTTGGCATTAGTAAGGGAAGACAATCCGCACTTAAAGATGATTTAAAACTAATTAAGGGCAAGATTGTAAACGATGCTACAATCCGCAATGCAGAGCTTTCAGTAAAAAAACATTTTGTAAAGAAAGGCTTCTTGAATACAGTTGTAAAAGTAACCCCGCAATCCGATACACTTAATCGAGGAGGCACACGACTGAAAATTGATGTTGACTTAAAGTCAAAAGTTAAAATTAATGCCGTAAACATTAATGGCAACCATGACATAGCCGACTCTAAACTGAAACATAAGTTGAAAAAGACGCATGAGCATCCGCGCTTCTCAATTCATAGAGCAATTTTAGGTGAAGTGCTTGCCTTTAGACCCAGTAAAATTGGGCCTGCATTGGATTCCAGCCGAACAACAAGTTGGGCAGATATTAAAGCGTTTGCCAACCGAAATGTTAAGTTGAATGTTTTTGCCGGGTCTAAGTTTATTCGATCCGAGTTTGATGGAGATAAACAAAAGCTTATTGAGTATTATAATACACTAGGGTATCGCGATGCAGAAATCATTTCGGATACCATTGTTAATTTTGATAAATCCAACATTGATGTAAACATTAAGGTTTATGAAGGGCGCAAGTATTACTTCCGCAACATAAACTGGACCGGCAATTACATTCATAGCGCCAACATCTTAAGCAAAATTCTTGATATCAATAAAGGGGATGTTTACAATCAGGAATTGATAACAAAGAAAACAACCTTTAACCCGAAAGGTGCCGACATCAGCGGGTTGTATATGGATGACGGATATTTGTTTTTTAGAATCACTCCGGTAGAAGTTGCTGTAGTGGGAGATTCCATTGATGTAGAAATGCGAATTTTTGAAGGTGACCGCGCAACCATTGATGAAGTAATCATTAGCGGGAATGAACGCACCAATGATCATGTAATTCGCAGAGAGTTAAGTACAATCCCCGGTCAGAAATTCAGAAGATCCGATTTAATCCGAACGCAACAACAATTATCTCAGATGGGATACTTCAATCCACAAAAAATTGAGCAAGACATTCGTCCAAACCCTGCGGATGGAACCGTAGATATCGAATGGAAAGTTGAAGAACAATCTAACGACCAAATAGAATTATCAGGTGGTTGGGGTGGTTATTATGGTTTTGTTGGTACGGTAGGTCTTTCGTTCAACAATTTTTCAATTCGTAACGTACCACACTTTGATAAGTGGAAGCCGCTACCCGTAGGTGATGGTCAGCGTTTATCATTGCGCGCTCAAGCCAATGGAAGATCATTTCAGAGTTACAGTCTTTCTTTTACCGAACCCTGGTTAGGTGGACGAAAACCGAATTCATTAACAGTTAGTTTGAACCATTCAATATCCCGATTAGCCAATCGGAGTTATGAATTTACGGATGCCTCATCACTAAAGCAAAGTGGTATCACTATTGGTTTTGGTCGCAGGCTTGAGTGGCCGGATAATTATTTCTCATTAACACACTCTTTGTCATACCTGGTTTACAATTATCAAAATTATTTTGGAAGCACAACACTTCCGAAAGTAGGTAAGACAAATGAAATCATGTTTAACACAACATTATCTCGCAATAGTATCGACAACCCAATGTATCCAACTTCAGGCTCTACCCTTTCGTTGGCGGTTAATCTTACACCACCATATTCCTTATGGAGAGACCCTTCCTACTATCAGGATATTAACCAGCGGTATAAGTGGACTGAAATGCACAAGTGGATGATTGATGCTAAATTCTATATTAAATTGATTGGAAGCCAGAAGCCAGATGGGCGTAGTTTAGTCTTAGAAACAAAAGCACACTTTGGATTTATTGGACGTTATAATCAAAGTATGTCTCCTGGTCCGTTTCAGCGCTTTCTTGTGGGTGGCGATGGTTTAGCCGGAGGATTTAACTCTTTTGTGTTAGGTCAGGATATAATTGGCTTGCGTGGGTATGGCAACAATCTGGTAACGCCTCCACTTTATGCTCAGCGCGGCCAACAACAACTTAATGGCATTGAGGGGGGAATTGTATATGATAAATTTGGATTAGAGTTAAGATATCCTGTTTCCACTAGCCAAACTGCCACTATTTATGGCTTCTTATTTACTGAGGCTGGCAATAACTGGAACAATTACCAAGATTTTAATCCGTTTAATCTGTATAAATCAGCAGGTGTGGGAGCAAGAATATTTATGCCAGCCTTTGGCCTTATAGGCCTTAACTGGGCTTATGGATTTGATCAGTTGCCAGGCGCTACAAAAATTAGTGGCTCACAATTCCACTTTACAATAGGTCAACAAATCAGATAAAATGCGCTTTTTTATTCTGACAATAGCTTTTATTTTTTTCGGCCTGACTTTTGTAAAAGCTCAGAAGTTCGGTTATTTCGACTCAGAATTTGTGTTGAGTAAAATGCCCGAATACAGTAAGGCGCAAGGCGAAATAGATCAATTAACAGCAGGGTGGCAAAAAGAGGTAGAGGATATGCAGCGAAAGGTGGATGAGCAATATCGGGTATATCAGGCTGAGCAAGTGTTGTTGACAGAAGAGATGAAGCAAGAACGATTAGAGGCCATTAAGAAGAAAGAGGTAGAGGCAAGGGAATATCAGAAAAAGGTTTTTGGTTTTGGAGGCTTACTTTTTTTGAAAAAACAAGAATTGATTAAACCTTTGCAGGATAAGGTGTTTGATGCGGTGGAAAAAGTGTGTAAGGCAAACAGATTGGCAATTTTATTCGATAAGTCTGCCGAACTAGTGATGATTTACACGGATCCACGACATGACTACACCGATTTTATATTAGAAGAATTAGGGTTAGGAGACCCCAACGATAAAGTCAAATAAATAAACTAAAAATGAGAACACTTTTTCTATTTCTGTTTTGTGCCGTAGTAGTAACTACCCAAGCCCAGGAAACCCAAAAAATAGGCTATGCCGATTGGCAATATATTTTCAGTCAGCTGCCGGAATACAAACAAATTGAGAATGAGCTAAAAACTCATGGCACGCAATTAGAAAATCAATTAAAGGCCAAGAGCCAGGAAATGGAAGCCAAGTATAAGGCCTATCAGGGCATGCCGGCTACAACACCCGATGCTATTCGTGCTGACAAAGAGAGAGAACTTCAGGCCATGCAAGAAAGTATTCAGAAATTTCAACAAGACGCGCAAACTTCTTTGCAAACTAAACAAGGATCATTGATGGATCCTGTTATTAAGAAAGTAGGAAAAGCGATTGAGGAGACAGCAAAAGAGAATGGTTTTGCCTTCATCATAAATCCACAGTCCATGAGCAGCGGTGAAGATATCCTTCTATACTCTGACGAGAGGTATGATATCTCGAAATTGGTGTTGAAGAAATTAGGAGTTACTCCAAAGCCTGAAACGGCAAATAAGTAATCATTAAATAAAAATTTTAAAACCCTGTTCTGATTTTTTTAGAACAGGGTTTTTATTTTCCATAGCCACCACCACCGGGGGTTTGAATAATAACGGTGTCACCAGATTTTACTTGCACGCTATCCATTCCTTTTAATTTTATCTCTCGTTTATTTTTAATTATCAGCGTTTGCTTACCACGTTTTCCGGGTTGGCCGCCCGCTAATCCATAAGGTTTTTCTTTTCGGTGTTGCGAAAGAATATTTACCTCAACATCTTCTTTAAAAGTAATCTCACGAATTACGCCATTGCCACCCCTCCATTTCCCTTTTCCTCCGGAGTTCTTTCTAACTTCAAATCGATTTAACCTTACGGGATAGCGCAACTCTAAAATCTCAGGATCGGTAATACGCGTGTTTGTCATGTGTGAGTGAATTGCATCAGCACCCTTAAAGCCCTTGCCCGCACCAGTGCCACCACATATTGTTTCGTAAAAACCAAAACGGTCGTTTCCAAAAAGAAAATTATTCATCGTTCCTTGGCTACACGCGCTAAGGCTTAAAGCTTTTAGTAGTGTGTCCGTTAATCGCTGGCTTACTTCTGTGTTTCCTCCAACTACCGCAGGCATAGGTAGCTTATTGAAATTAGGGTTTAAGAATCCGGTTGGCAAAACAACATGTACGCGGTTCATAAGACCTTCATTCATTGTAATGGGTTGGTTTACCCAAAGCCGGAGTACGTAAAGGATAACGCTTTGAACAATGGCTGGCGTTGCGTTTAGGTTGCCAGCATGCGTTTTAGATGAACCAGAAAAATCAATTTTTAATCTTTCACCATTAAGAATTTTAATGTTTACGTTAAGAATTGAGCCATCGTCTAACCGTTCTTTAGCAGCAAATGATTTTTGTTTTACAGATTTCAGTTTAGAGCGAAGCAAATTGGAGGCGTAACTCCGCAATGCTTTCATGTAATTTGAAACCTCAATTAATCCGTATGCCTCGCAAAGAGATTGAAGCTTAGTCTCACCTACATTAACTGCGGCTAATGCGCCATTCAGGTCTGCCAGATTTTCTTCGGGTAACCGTGATGGATAAATTCCTGTTGATAGTATTTCTTTAATGTAAGCCCACTGCGCTTTGCCTTGCCTTACTAAATAGGTTGGTGGAATAATTACACCTTCTTCATTTAGCGTGGTTGCATCTGCTGGCATTGAGCCCGGCTTCTTTCCGCCTATCTCTGCATGATGCGCGCGGGCAGCCACATAGCCAATCAATTTTCCTTTTACAAATACGCCTTTTATCAATGTAATATCGGGCAGGTGCGAACCACCAAATGCGGGATGATTTGTTATAACAACATCGCCCTCTTGAATGGGTAAAGCCTTTACGACTTCCCGCACACAAATGCCCATGCTGCCAAGATGCACCGGAATGTGTGGTGCATTTACAACCAGATATCCTTGAGCATCCATCATAGCGCAAGAGAAATCCAATCGCTCTTTTACATTAACGGAAAAAGAA
>Ga0154020_10002061_pt1 | contig 24469 bp, 15 predicted proteins | sample Klosneuvirus_201_FD_109709 | JGI IMG/M metagenome (GOLD analysis project Ga0154020, IMG submission 109709) | Active sludge microbial communities from wastewater, Klosterneuburg, Austria - Klosneuvirus_20160825_MG | ecosystem: Engineered > WWTP > Aerobic digester > Activated sludge | place...
CGAGACCGGGTCGGGGAGAGAACGGCTCGGGCCGAGAACGGCTCGGGGCGAGAACGGCTCGGGGCGAGAACGGCTCGGGGCGAGAACGGCTCGGGGCGAGAACGGCTGGTACCGAGCCCCCAGCGCCTCGGAAGCCTGCGCGTGCCGCCCTCTACGTTCCACGTGAAACACACAACCCAAGGAGTCGCCGCCTCGCGGACGACCCCACCCGTAGTGGTAGCGCTCAGACTGGTCGTCGGACCAAGACGGCTCCAGCACCGAGTCGGAGCCCGTCTCCCCGGTGCTCAACGTCGTCGCCAAGCTCGAGCGCGTCGCCGCTTTCCAGGGCTTCATCCGGCGGTGCCGTTCGATCGAGCCGCGTCAGCATCTCGGCGCCGCGCTCCCCGCAGCTGAGCAAGCGTGTCTTGCCCTTCTCGCGCTGGATGCTCAGTACGCGCCGCCCTCCCGAGCCCGTGGTCGGGGCGCTCTTCTCTAGCGCCAGCCACGAAAAGCGGACGACGTGATGTTGCTTTCGCGCAGAGTGCGCGATCGCGCTGGCCACCGGTCCCAGCGGAATTGGCAGCGTGAAATGGCACCAACCAAGCGGTGAATCGAGCAGCGGGCAGGGGGCGGCGTGGGTGCAGGGGCCGAGCACGCGCGCTCGCGCCACGAGTGCCTCCCGCAACGTGGAGAGCGCTGCCCCGCACTCCTGAGTGCCCGGATCCAAGACATAGAGCCGCCCGCCCGGCTCCAGGCGATTCAGCAATCCGCCCAGCACCGCCAAGGGGTCGCCGCCTCTGACCCGCAGCTCGTTGAGGGAGTAGGCCAAAATCGCGTTCGAGGAGGGGTGCTGGCGCTCGAGCGGTCCAAGCACGGTCGTCGCCCTGAGCCCGAGGCTCTTGAACAGCGCGGAGGCCCGATCGAGCACCCGAGGGTCGACGTCGGACAGCACCGCGTCGGTCGACCCAAGCGCAGCTGCCGCCAGAGCTCCAGCCCCCCAACCACAGCCGAGATCGTGCACGGAGCCAGGGCTCAACCCATTGGTCTTGAACAGTCGGCCCGCGATGTAAAACGTCCGAGCTCCGTACACTAGGCCGGCAACAGCCAACGCATCTTCCCCGCTGAGCTCGGCGCTCGATTGCCGCGCCAGCGAGCGCTGTCGATCGGCGGTGAGCTGTTCGGAGAGCGAATCATAGGCTCCAGCCCAGCGGCTCAGGGGGGCGTCCTCGGCATTCACGCCCAATACCTGGAGCACCAAGGTCTCGTAGCGGAGCAGCGCCTCCGCCCACCTGCCGTCCACGACCTCGCGGCGAAGCTCCGCGAGGCTCATTTCGAGCGAGGCTTTCGCTGGCGGGCAGCGAAGGCCTCAGCGCGCGCGACGGCGTCCTTCGGAGGCCGACCCGGTCCTCCGGGCACCCAGCGCCCGATCTTCCGTCGGCGTCGGGGCGTTTTTGCCCGCTCAAACTGGCGGCTCAGCAGCGACAGCTCGTCTCGCACGGCCGCGATTTCACCACGCTGTTCGACCAACGCGGCCCGGACCGCTCGGTCGATCTCGGCGCTGAGCCACAGGCGGAGCTCCTCCGCGGCCAGGGCGGTGTACTCGCCGAAACGGATCTTGCGCGGGCGCCCCATTGCTGCCCCGCTAGGTAACACCCGGAGCGCTGACGCGCAAAAAACAAGCTGTGTATAAGCTTGTGGATTGTCGCGTAAGTGCCCTGACAGATGGGCTATTCTCGGTGATCCTCGGGGGCTCGTTCGGTCAGGGAGATCTGCACATCGCGGGTGACGGCCCCGACCTCTACTCGGACGCCATCCACGTGCCCGGTCAGGCCGGCCCCGATGGCATCTACCCGGTAGGTGCCCGGCTCCACGTCCGAGATGGTGAAGCTCCCGTCTTCCTCGACCGCGGCCATCTCTCGCCGGCTCTCGTTCCACAGCACCACATGGGCACCGGCTCCACCGATCACTCGACCGGAGACTCCACCGGAGCGTCGCAGCTTGATCAGGCCGATCTGGGCGATGCCGCCGGGCGAGACGACTACGCCTGGGATCTCTTCGATCATGTGCCCGGGCGCGCGAACGCGGACGTTGTAGCGACCCGGCGCGAGCTGATCGAGCTCGAGCGCCCCCGAAATGCTGACGGCGGCGGAAGGTTGGGTCACCGGCCCCAGCGCGACGGCCTCGTATTCCTGGATGGGGGCCTGAGTAACGGCGTCTACGACCATCCCCTGAATGCGGCCCGCGGCCTCGAACTGCAGGAGCACGTTCTCGGAGGGGCGCTCCAGTTTCAGCATCGTCCCCGGAAAGTCGGGATGACTTCCGTGGAGGACGAACCACCCCGAGGGCGCCAGGCCTTCAAAGGAGAAGGCGCCATCCGCGGCGACCGTGCGGCTTTCGGGCGGCGCGGTCTGGGAGCGGATCGTGACCTCCGCACCGACCGCCGCTACGCCGTCCGAGCGGATGATGCGGCCTGCGACGCGCGCCCCGCGCTCCAGCAGCACGTCGAGGCTCGGACCCAGCGGCAGGTAGGTCGTTCGGTAGCCGTTTGCTTCGACGCGGATCGTGCCGGTCATCGCCGCTCCACCTCGGACGGTGAAGCGCCCTTCGGCGTCTGAGATGGCGATCGGTGCGCCGCCGCGATCGTTGAACCATGCTCCCTCGACCTGGAGCTCAAGGAGCGAGATCCGCGCGCCGGCCACGGGCCCTGCCGCGTCGTGCACCAGGCCCGCGATTGGCGTCCCGCGCTCGAGCACCACGTCGATGTTGCGCTGCCCGTCCGTGGCCATCGGCACCAAGGCGACCGTGGGGCGAAAATCGCTGTGTTTGACGCAGATATTGAGCGGCAAATCGGGGGCCCCCTCGATGGCGAAGCGCCCGTCCTCGTCCGTTGTCGCAGGGCTCAAACCTTCGGCGACCTCACTGCTCATGCCTCCGAGAGATACGTTCGCGCCGACGACCGGTCGTCCTTCATGATCGGTGACGCGACCGGTGAGCGGCGTGGAGCGCACCAGGCCGATCTCGAAGCCATCGTCGTCCTCTATCGCGGAGAACTTCTTGAAGCTTGAGTTCCGCCGCGCATAGCCGCTCGCGGCGACGGAGAGCTCGAAGCTCCCCGGAGGGATCCCGAGCAGTGAGAAGCGCCCATCCTCGCGGCTACGAAACACGGCCGAGCCGTCGCCGCTGGAGCCGCCGAGGCGAGGGCTGCCCGAGGGCGCTCGAATTCGGATGGCCGCCGCGCTGATTCCTTCGCCGGTCAGGGTGTCAAAGACGCGGCCGGTGATCTTGGTCTTCGCATAGGGGTTCTTGGCGTCGACGGCGGCCTGTTCCTCGGTGTCGGAGCCGAGGTGAAAAAACGGGAGCCGCCAGGGACGATTCGGCGGGCGCGCCACCCGCTCGTCTTGGGCGAGCGGAGCCTCCTCCGACGCGGGTGCTTCGGGGGCCCCGAGGAGGTGCACCAGCCAAGAGAGGAACAGGGCGATCGCTAGCAAACCCGCGAGCGTGATCGAGCCCCCGAGCGCCCAGGCTCGCCAATTGCTCCGACCGCTCGGGGCGGGATCTGGAACTGTGGAGCTCACGAGCCGATCAACGCACGAGGATATCGCGCGGCTTCACGGAAGGCCACGAGGGCCCGGACCAGGGATCAACCCTCGATCTTCATGAACAAGAAATACAGCGCAACGTCATCTCGTTCGAACTTGGACTCGAGCCGCGTGCGCAGCGCGGCCCGTTTGTCGTCGGCGAGGGATTCGATGAAGCTGATGTCCTGGTCGGTCAAGCCGTTGTCGTGGACGACCTCGAAGTGATCGAGGGCTTCGGCCAGCATCGGACGCCGCGTGTAGAGGTAGTTGCGAATCACCTCTTCGAGCACGTCGTCGCCGAGGTCGAGGCCGCCGGTGATCGCCTCGTGGAGCTTCTCCGAGCGGACCTGATTCTTCGGCGCGGCGCTCAACGAGAAGTTGTTGGTCTTGGTCTTGACCCCGGCTTTCCGGAAAAGATCCTCACGAAAGTTCTTGGGAGAGGCGGCGAGCAGGTTCGCGAAGCGGTCCGGGGCGAGCTTACGGATGATCTCGGTGGGCGTAGCCATCGCAGGGATCGCTAGCCGAAGCGGGAGGTGCTGAGAAGACCCAAAGGGCATCAAGGACGCGCGGCGCTTCCCTGAAGGCTCAACCGGACGGTCTCCCGGTGGCCGGCCGGGACCACGATCTCGACCGTCTCCCGCTCATCGCCCAGGATGCCTACGATGCGGTGTCGTCCGGGGATCACCACCACATCTCGAACAGGGGCTCGCCCGAGCTTCCGGTTGCCGATCATGACCTCGACATCGGCCGAGTCCGCGGTGACGGAGAGGTAACCTACATCCGCATTGGCGGTCGGCTCGAAGGCCATGCCCCAGTAGATGCCGAAGGACACGCCCAAGAAGATCAGCGCGCCGAGCAACGCCCAAAACCAGCGGCCGGAGGTCAGGGCGATGGCGAAGCCGCTGACCGGGGCCTCGTCGCTGGGGCCCGAAGGACGGCGCGCGATCCGGGCGATGCTGTCATGGGTGATCGACGAGTTTCGGCGAGGCCGCACGGCCTCGAGCTTGGCTTCTTCGACGAGCTCGAAGCCGGCGTCCTGGATCTTGCGGTGCTTGGTGGGGTCATTGCGCGAGATCCCGAGGGTGTTCTCGCGGACGGCCAGCTCGCCGGAGAAGAGCTGCCCCATCCACTGGGCGAGCTCGTCGCGAGCCATGGCGGGGTCGCGGCCGTCCCAGCGCCGGAGCGCGCGGCTCATCTTCTGGGCGTCGGCGTAGCGCCAGCGCGGGGTGCGCCGGAGGGCCCGCGCGCAGATCAGGCCGAGGGTCCAAGGGATCAGGGGATCGACGAAGCGCGCGAAGGGAACGCTGCAGGCGACGACGGCCTTCACGGTCTCGTATTCGCTGGTCCGATAGAAGAGCCGCTGCTGGGTCAGCATCTCCCACAGGACGACGCCGGTGCTGAAGACGTCGGCGCGCTGGTCGAGATCCTTGAAGTCGACCTGCTCCGGAGACATGTACGCATACTTGCCTTTGAGGACGCCGGCGCGAGTTCGGGAGAGCTGGGCGGCCGCTTTGGCGATGCCGAAGTCGAGGAGCTTCACGCTCCCGTCGAAGCCGATGATGATGTTCTGGGGCGAGACGTCCCTATGGATGACGCGCAGCGGCCGGCCCTCGTAGGTCGCGTGGTGGTGGGCATAATATAGGGCGTCCAGCACGTCGGCCACGATCGCCACCGCGTGGTGGAAGGGCACGCGCTCCCCACGCTCGGCGCAGCGCTCGCGGATCTGGCGGAGGTCGCGTCCAAAGACGAACTCCATCGCCAAGAAGTGGGTGCCGTCGGTCTCGCCGACCTCATAGAGCTCGACAATGTGATCGTGGCGGAGGCAGGCCGCGATGCGGGCCTCCTCGATCAGCATGGGGATCAGGTCCTCTTCGTCGACGAGATCGTCGCGGATGGTTTTGACGACGACCGTTCGCTCGTAGCCTCGACGTCCGATCTCCTGGCCGAGCCAGATGTCGGCCATCCCCCCGACCGCGAGCCGCTTCACGAGCTGGTAACGGCCGATCTTGCCTTCGCTCCCGATCGGCATGGGCGAACCGATCTTTATGCGGGCGGGCGCGGGATCGCCAGCCTGGAAGGGGGGCCCTCGAGCAGGGTGCGGATCGGGGCGAAGGAGCGACGGTGGATCGGCGTCGGGCCGAGGTTGCTGAGCGCGTCCTGATGCTGCGCCGTGCCGTAGCCTTTGTGCTGTTCAAAGCCGTAGCCGGGGTATTGCTCAGCGAACCGCCGCATCACCGCGTCGCGGGCCACCTTGGCCACGATCGAGGCGGCGGCGATGGAGAGCGAGGTCGCGTCGCCTTTGACGATGGGTTGCTGGAGGATCGGCAGATCCGGGAGGGTGTGAGCGTCGATAAGGACCTTGTCGATGCCGCCGAGCTGGGTCTGGACGCTGTCCAGGGCGCGGCGCATCGCGAGCAGCGCGGCCTGGCGGATGTTGATGCGATCGATCTCCTCCACAGTGCATTCAGAGATCGCGAAGGCGAGGGCGCAGCGCCGGATCTCTTGATCGAGCTCTTCTCGCCGCTCGGCGCTGAGCTGCTTGGAGTCGTTGACTCCGATCAGGGGTTCGAGGCGCTCCGGGTCGAGGACCACGCAGGCCGCGAACAGCGGACCTGCCCACGGACCGGCGCCCACCTCGTCGACGCCCGCGACCCGACGCAAGCCGGAAGTCCACAGCTCGCGCTCCAGACGGAGCAGGCGCTCGTGCTTGGCCCGGGCGACCTTGGTCGGACCCTTCTTCTTGGGAGACGTCATGCGGCGGCGCAAGCTACTCCGGTCGATCACGGCTTGGGAACGAGCCCGGCCTGCTATCTGCCTGCGGGCGCGCTGGAGGCTGGGCCGGCGATCGTCGGGCTGGCCCCGCCGCCGGGCGCAATCGCGGCGCCGTGTGCTATGAGCGACGGATGGCGCCTCTGCCGATCAAGAGCGGTCGCCGCTTTGGCTGCACCCGCTGCGGAAATTGCTGCGCGAAGGACGGCATCGTGCTCACCACCGACGCCGAGATCGTCCGGATGGCACGGGCCCTCTCCCGCACGGTCGGCGAGTTTTGGCGAGACTTCCGGGTCCAGACCGACCGGGAGTCGGGCCGACCCTTCTTGGAGGCGGCCGATGGCAAGGGCTGCCCGCTGCTCACGCCCGACCGCCTGTGCTCGGTCCACACGGTGAAGCCGATGCAGTGCTCGGCCTGGCCCTTCTGGTCCGAGATGGTCGAGGATCGGGCCGCTTGGGAGGGGGCGAAGTCCTTCTGCGCGGGGCTCGATGCGCCCGAGGGAAAGAAGTATAGCCGCCTAGAAATATTGAAGATTGTGGACGAGGAGCGCGCCAACGGGCAGCCCCAAGGAAAAGCGTAAGTCCGACCTTGTAGAATACCGCACGGATGTTTAGATCGGGCGCCATGGCGTTCGACCACATCGAGATCCGGGGAGCGCGGGAGCACAACCTCAAGAACCTCGACCTGAAGCTCCCTCGGGACCGCCTGGTGGTCATCACCGGCGTCTCGGGCTCGGGCAAGAGCTCGCTGGCCTTCGACACCATCTACGCCGAAGGGCAGCGGCGCTACGTGGAGTCGCTCAGCGCCTACGCGCGCCAGTTCCTCGAGCAGATGTCCAAGCCGGATGTTGACGCCATCGACGGCCTCTCCCCGGCCATTGCGATCGAGCAGAAGACGACCTCCAAGAACCCGCGCTCCACCGTGGGTACGGTTACGGAGATCTACGACTACCTCCGCCTCCTCTATGCCCGTGTGGGTCACCCCGCTTGTCCCAACTGCGGCAAGCCGGTCTCCAGCCAGACGGCGCAGCAGATCGTGGATCGGCTGCTTCAGCGCGAGGACGGCACCAAGGTCGTCCTGCTCGCGCCGATCGTCCGGGGCAGGAAGGGCGAGTACAAAAAGGAGCTCGCCGATCTGCAGAAGGGCGGTTACAGCCGCGTCCGCATCGACGGGCAGCTCCAGGAGCTCGGCGACGATATCCGCCTCGACAAGAAGAAGGTCCACAACATCGACGTGGTGGTCGACCGCCTGGTGATCAAGCCGGGTTCCCGTCAGCGCTTCTCGGACTCGGTGGAGCTCGCGCTGCGCGTCGGCGAAGGCTTGGTGCGGCTGTCCTATCCTGATGGGGCAGCCGAGGAGCTGCTCTCGGACAAGCTCTCCTGTCTGGACTGCGGCATCTCACTTCCCGAGCTCGAGCCGCGGACCTTCTCCTTCAATGGCCCGCAGGGCGCTTGCCCGGGCTGCAGCGGTCTCGGCCAGATCGCGCGCTTTGATCGGGACTTGGTGGTGCCCGACGAGAGCCTGTCGTTGGACGACGGTGCGGTGGCCCCTTGGGCTTCGAAGATGGCGTGGTTCGGGCCGGTGCTCGAGGCCCTGGCCAAGCACTACAAGGTGTCGATGAAGACGCCCTGGAAGTCGCTGCCCGCGCGCTTCAAGGACGCGGTCTTGAACGGCTCGGGAGACGAGGAGATCAAGGTCGTCTTCAAGGGCTCGGACAGCCAATACAAGTACACCAAGGCCTTCGAGGGCGTGATCCCGAACCTCGAGCGTCGTCTCAAGGAGACCGAGGCCGAGTCGGTGCGCGAAGGACTCTCCGAGTACCAGCGGATGAGGCCCTGCGCTGACTGTGGTGGCGCCCGCCTGCGCAAAGAGGCGCGGGTGGTGAAGGTCGGCGGTCTGCCGATCCACGAGCTGTCCGCGCTGTCGGTGCGCGATGCGCAGCGCTTCTTCAGCACGGTGGACCTCGACAAGCGCGAGCGGGAGATCGCCCAGCGGATCCTGAAGGAGATCGACGATCGCCTCGGTTTTCTGAACGCGGTGGGGCTGGACTACCTGACCTTGGACCGCGGCGCCGCGACGCTCTCGGGCGGTGAGGGGCAGCGCATCCGCTTGGCGACGCAGATCGGGAGCTCGCTGGTGGGCGTGCTCTACATCCTGGACGAGCCGTCGATCGGGCTACACCAACGCGACAACACGCGGTTGCTCGAGACGCTCAAGCGCCTCCGCGACCTCGGGAACACGGTGCTGGTCGTCGAGCACGACGAAGAGACGATCACGAGCGCGGACTGGGTCGTCGATATGGGTCCGGGCGCCGGACGGCACGGCGGACACGTCGTCTCCGCGGGCACCCCCGAGGAGATCCGGGTCGATCCTCAGTCGCTCACCGGGCAGTACCTCTCGGGGAAGAAGACGATCGCGGTGCCCGAGCAGCGGCGTAAGCCTTCGGACGCGTCGATCTGGGTGCGCGGCGCCAAAGGAAACAACCTGCGCGACGTCGATGTGCGCTTTCCGCTCGGCGTCTTCACCTGCGTCTCGGGCGTTTCGGGCAGCGGCAAGTCGACCTTGGTCAACGACACGCTGTATCGCGCGCTCGCCAACGCGCTCAATGGGGCCAAGGAAGAGCCGGCGCCGCATCGGACCATCGAGGGGCTCGAGGCGATCGACAAGATCATCGACATCAACCAGTCGCCGATCGGCCGCACGCCGCGCTCCAATCCCGCCACCTACACCGGGCTGTTCGGAGATATCCGCGATCTGTTCGCCAACCTCCCTGACGCCAAGATGCGGGGCTACGGACCCGGTCGCTTCAGCTTCAACGTGAAGGGCGGGCGCTGCGAGAGCTGCGAGGGCGACGGCATCATTCGCATCGAGATGCACTTCCTCCCCGACATCTTCGTGACCTGCGAGGCCTGTGGGGGACGCCGCTACAACCGGGAGACGCTCGAGGTTCAGTACAAGGGCAAATCGATCGCCGACGTCCTCGAGATGACCGTGGCCGAGGCCCTGGAGTTCCTAGGCGCGATCCCCTCGATGCAGCGAAAGCTCCAGACCCTCAATGACGTCGGCCTCGGCTACATCCACCTCGGACAGCAGGCGACGACGCTCTCCGGCGGAGAGGCGCAGCGGGTGAAGCTGGCCAAGGAGCTCAGCCGCCGCTCGACCGGGCGCACGGTCTATGTGCTCGACGAACCGACGACCGGCCTCCACTTCGACGACGTGGCGAAGCTGCTCGAGGTGTTGCAGCGGCTGGTCGACCAAGGCAACACGGTCATCGTCATCGAACACAACCTCGACGTCATCAAGACCTCCGACTGGGTCATCGACCTCGGGCCTGAGGGCGGCGGTGGGGGAGGGCGGGTCATCGCCGAGGGCACGCCGGAGGAGATCGCGCGGGTCAAAGCCAGCCACACGGGCCAGTACCTGCGGCCGATACTGCGGGTGCAGGCGGAGGAGGCCCCGGCGGCCAATGGGCCCTTGTCCAAGGCCAAAAAGCGGGAGAATCATGCCGCAGGGGCGCGGACGGCCCGTCCCTGAACGCGGAGGTTCGATCATGGTGAAAGGGTTGAGCGGAGCCCCGGCAGTGCGCGCGGGGCGAGACATCTTCGAGGAGATCGCCCGGCTCAAGCGGGAGATGAACGCGATCATCCTCGCCCACTACTACCAAGACCACGACATTCAGGACGTCGCGGACTTCATCGGCGACAGCCTGCAACTGGCTCAAGAGGCCGCCAAGACCCAGGCGGACGTCATCGTCTTTTGCGGCGTTCACTTCATGGCTGAGACCGCCAAGATCCTGAACCCCACGAAGCTCGTGTTGGTGCCCGATCTCAACGCTGGCTGCTCGCTGGCCGATGGTTGCCCGCCTGAGGCCTTCGCGAGGTTCAAGGCGCGGTACCCGAGTCACTTCGTGGTCAGCTACGTGAACTGCTCGGCAGGCGTGAAGGCGCTCTCGGATGTCATCGTCACGTCCTCCAACGCCAAGAAGATCGTGGCCCGCATCCCGGCTGATCGCCCGATCTTGTTCGCGCCGGACCAACACCTCGGTCGCTACGTCATGAAGGAGACCGGTCGAGACATGGTGCTTTGGCCTGGAAGCTGCCAGGTGCATGAGCTCTTCAGCGAGAAGAAGCTCCTGCAGCTGAAGGAGCGGCACCCCGGCGCGCTGGTCGTGGCCCATCCCGAGTGCGAGGCTCCAGTCCTGGCGCTGGCCGATCACATCGGCTCGACCCGTTCGATCCTCGAGTACGTGGTGGCCTCACCGGCCAAGTCCTTCATCATCGCCACGGAGCCCGGCATCATCCACCAGATGGAGCAGAAGACGACGGGCATGGGGAAGACGTTCATCCCCGCGCCGCCCGACAGCGCCTGTGCTTGCAACGAATGCCCGCACATGAAGCTCAACACGCTGGAGAAGCTGTATCTCGCGATGAAGCTCAAGACGCCTTCGCTGGACGTGGAGCCGGAGCTGGCGAAGAAGGCGCTGGCGCCGATCCAGCGCATGCTCGAGTGGAGTTGAGCGGCGGCGGAGGAACGACCCTGGGCGAGCGAGCCTGGGCGCTCGCGTGGAGCTGAGCGGCGGCGGGGGAACGAACCCCGGGTGCTCGAGTGGAGTTGAGCGGCGGCGGAGGAACAAGCCTGGGCGAACGAGCCCGGGCGCTCGCGTGGAGTGGAGCGGCGGCGGAGGAACGAGCCCGGGCGCTCGCGTGGAGTTGAGCGGCGGCGCAGGTGCCGGCTCGTTCGAGCGAAGGGCGGCCTCAGTTGCAGGTAGGGGTCACGCTCTCCAGCGCGGTAGCGCCGTTGGAGAACGTTAGCATGACCCCCAGCGGGAACGTGCCCCCGCAGAGCAAGAGCTCTAGGCCTCCGGCGGCGACTGTCGTCCCGGGCAGCGCCGCGACGTTGTGGGTCGTATTACCCACCGGAGCGAAGTAGCCCGGTCCTACGGTGAAGCTGCCGACCGGAACAGGCAACGCTGCGACCGTGAGGCTCGCGCTGCTGACGTCGACCTGTTCTCCGCTGGGACCGGGGTTGTCGTAGCGCAGCGTTGCGCTGAACTGGATCTCGCGGTCGCCGCTGGCGGTCACGGCGAAGTTGAGGAGCGCGGTGCCCGGCTCGAAGCTCACCTGCGTTTGGACGAAGCCCGCGTCGCCGGAGCCTCCGGCGTCGAAGCTCGGGAAGCCAGCGTCGCGCGGGGGCGGAAAGCCGGCGTCCGAGCCCGGGAAACCGGCGTCGCGCGGGGGCGGAAAGCCGGCGTCCGAGCCCGGGAAACCAGCGTCGCTGGACGGGAAGCCAGCGTCCGGAAATCCCGCGTCGCTCGAGTTCGCGTCGAAGAAGCCCGCGTCGCCCGAAGGGAAGCCGAAGTCCGGGATCGAGAGATCCTGCCCCGGTTCAGCGTCCCGGCCTCCGCCCGCGTCCCCCTCCTCGGCCGCGTCGGCGTTGCTCTCACCGCCGTCGCGCGAGCCAAAGCCCGCGTCGCGCGGCGTGTTGCTGCTTCCGCCCGGTCGCTGGCGCCCAGCGTCGCAGGCCGTCGCGGCGATGAGGAGAGCGAGCAGGGCGGCAGAGCGTGCGAACATCTCGCACCTTTGTACGCTGCAAGACGCCCAACCCCACCCGGCATCTCGGCGATGTGTGAAACCCTGCTTTTGGGGCCTCGGAAAACGCCTGCTAAGTTCCCGGATGCAAAGAGAATATCGACGTTGGCGGCCCCCCCCTGGCGTGGTAGCTTCCTCGCCCCTTGACCAACACCGAAGCCAGGGCCGCCGAGAGCCCCGATCTCTACACCGTAAAGTCGGTCGACCGCACCTCCTCGGCGGAGCAGAACGCGAAGGCCTACGACGGCGCTTCCATCGAGGTCCTCGAAGGTCTCGAGGCCGTGCGCCTGCGTCCCGGCATGTACATCGGCGAGACCGACGCGACCGGTCTGCACCACCTCGTATTCGAGGTCGTCGACAACTCGGTCGATGAAGCTCTGGCCGGCCACGCCTCGTCCGTCATCGTGACCATCCATGTCGACGGCTCACTCACCGTCGCCGACAACGGACGCGGCATCCCGATCGACTGGAAGCCGGAGCAAAACAAGAGCGCCGCCGAGGTCGTGATGACGGTGCTCCACGCCGGCGGCAAGTTCTCCAACGAGACCTACAAGCACTCGGCCGGCCTCCACGGCGTGGGCGTCTCCTGTGTCAACGCGCTGTCGGAGTGGCTGGAGATGGAGATCCACCGGAAGGGACGGACGTACTGGATGCGCTTTGAGCGCGGGAAGCCCGTGTCGAGCTCCGGGACGCCCGAGGCCCCGCTCACGTTCAAAGGTGCCACGGACAAGAACGGCACGCAGATCACCTTCAAGCCCGACTCCAAGATCTTGAGCGTGCTCGAGTTCAGCTTCGATCGGCTGGCCACCCGCTTCAGTCAGCTGGCCTTCCTCAACAAGGGCCTCCGCATCGACATGCTCGACGAGCGGGACGATCGTCGCGAGAGCTTCTTCTACGAAGGCGGCGTCCGATCCTACGTGGAGCACCTCAATCGCAACCGCGAGGTCCTGCACCGCGACCCGATCTACTTCGCCGAGGCCTTGGAGGTCACTGGCCCCGAGGGCACGCCGGTCATCGTCGACGTCGAGGTCGCGATGCAGTGGACCGACGCGTACATCGAGCAGGTCTTCTGCTTCACCAACAACGTCTACAACGATGAAGGCGGCACGCACCTGATCGGCCTCCGCGCCGCCCTGACCCGCTCCATCAACAACTACGCCCAAAAAGAGGGCCTCCTGAAGGTGCTCAAGGAGTCGCCGACCGGTGACGACGTCCGCGAAGGCCTGACCGCGGTGGTTGCGGTGAAGATGCCGAACCCCAAGTTCGACAGCCAGCCCAAGCACAAGCTCCTCAACAACGAGGCCAAGAGCGCGGTCGAGAGCTTGGTCAGCGCCAAGATGGGCGCCCACCTCCTCGAGAACCCCGGCTTCGGCAAGGCCGTCGTCGGCAAGATCTGCGACGCTGCTCGCGCCCGCATCGCCGCGCGCAAAGCCCGCGAGCTCGTGCAGCGCAAAGGCGCGCTCGAGTCCGCCTCCTTGCCTGGCAAGCTCGCCGACTGTCAGGAGCGCGACCCCAAGAAGTGCGAGATCTTCCTGGTCGAGGGCGAGTCCGCCGGTGGCTCTGCCAAGCAAGGCCGCGAGCGCAAGTTCCAGGCGATTTTGCCGCTCAAGGGCAAGATCCTGAACGTGGAGAAGGCGCGCGTAGACAAGATGCTCTCCTCCCAGGAGATCGTCACCCTGATCACCGCGCTCGGCACCGGCATCGGCACCGAGGGCTTCGACGTCGCGAAGCTCCGCTACGACCGCGTGGTGATCATGACGGACGCCGACGTGGACGGTAGCCACATCCGCACGCTCCTCTTGACCTTCTTTTACCGGCAAATGCGCGAGCTCATCGAGCACGGGCACCTGTACATCGCGCAGCCCCCGCTCTATCGCGTGGCCAAGGGGAAGAAGGAGATCTACCTCAAGGACGCTGAGGCGCTGGAGGACTACCTCCTCGATCAAGCGATCGAAGACGCGGTGCTCACCAGCTCGGCAGGTGAAGCGGTGGAGGGCGTGCACCTGCGCAACGTGGCCAAGAAGGTGCTGCGTTATCGGGCGATCCTGGCCAACGTCGATCGTCGCCGCGACAGTCGGGTGGTCGACGCGCTCCTCAAAGCCACGGCGATCGACGTCGACATGCTGCGCCCGCGCTCGAGCTTGGGCCCCGAGGTCACCGGCCTCGACGCTGCGCTGCTCGAGTCCTCCGTGGTCGCGCCGCTGCGCCAGTACATCGAGAAGAGCCTCCCGGAGCTGGCGATCGGCCTGCACATCGAGATCTTGGCAAACGCCGCGCACCCCCAGATCCGCATCGATTCTCGGCAGCTCGGCTCACGCCGGCGCTCGGCGATCGACGCCGCCTTCATCGGCGGTCCGGAGTTCGGGAGCCTACGGGCACAGCTTAAGCACTTCGGCGCGCTGCCCGGCCCCTTCACGGTGACTTGGCGAGGGCATGCCCCGCAGACCTACGACACCATCGACGAGGCGATCTCGGTGATGGTCGAGGAGGCCAAGAAGGGCCAGAACATCCAGCGGTACAAGGGCCTGGGTGAGATGAACCCCGAGCAGCTCTGGGAGACCACGATGGATCCCGCGCGGCGTCACTTCCTTCAGGTCAAGCTGACCAAGACCGCGGCCGAGAACGAGATCTTCGAAACCTTGATGGGCGACCAGGTCGACCTGCGCCGTGAGTTCATCGAGAAGAACGCGCTCGACGTCGCCAACCTCGACATCTGAGTACGGGGCCCGATCGCGACGAGCACTCCCGGTCCCGCGTCCGCGTTTCGCTCGGTCTCGCAGCCGTCTTCGTCGGGCCGCGACGATGGCGAGCGCAGATGCCTGGTTATTCGGACCTCTGCCGAGGTTCATCGCCCGGCCATCAACCTGCTGAAAAACTGACGTTCGGTATGTCCGAACTGACGCTTCGCACCCTAGAGCGCTGCCTTCCTCGCCGGGAGTAGAGGTTTTTCGCGGCACCTGCGGTCGGCGCCGTCCTTGCTTCACAGCCAGGGATGCTCGTTCTCGCGTTGGCCCTCGCCTCAGCAGTCACCGTGGAGCTCCACTCGGCCAAAGGCCTCGACGCCTCGGACCAGGCGGTGTTGTCCCGAGAGGTCGCCCGGGCTGTGGAGCGCGTCACGGGCGCGCCACCGGGGCTGGGGGCCGACGTCTCGGTCGCGATCGATGCGCACCGCATCGGTGGGCGCATTCGGGTCGAGGCCGAGCGCCGCGACAAGCAACGCCTCGTTCGCCGCGCCGAAGCCGATCTCACCCGTGACACCGCGAGCTGGAGCTCACCACTGGGCGAGTTGGTGGCCGGCCTCCTCCCCGAGGGTACAGTTCTCGCGCGTGCGTCTGCGTCTGTCGCCGCCCTGCCCGAGGCGCGGCAGACCGTCACCATCGAGGAACCGCCAGCCGCGCTCGAGGCGCCCACCGCAGCTCCGATCGAGAGCCTCGCCAATCCTGCCGTCGTCACCGCAGCGCCCGGCCGAAGCCGCACCGTCCCGTGGATCGTGATCGGCGCGAGCACCATCGTCGGAGGCCTCGGCGCGATGTTCGCGATCCGTGCCAGCAACGAGCTCGACCAAGCGATGCCTACTGGAAAGATCCCCGATCCCGCGGTGCTCGAGGCGCAGCAGCGCTCGGTGTTTCAGGGCGCGCTGATCGGGAGCGTGCTCCTCAGCGCGGCGGCTTCGGGCCTCGTGACCGGAGTCGTCCTCCTGGTCAGCGACTAGGCATGGCACCGCCGAAGTTCTGACTGGTGCTTGGCCGTGTAGTGCCTGCTACGCGTTGAGGCTGCAAAACGCCTCATAGTCGATCAGCGAGGTAATCGTCGGCCGATCGCTGCACACCGGACAGCTCGGATCCCTTCGCAGCTTCAGCTCCCGCCAGCTCTGCTCGAGCGCGTCGTATTGGAGGAGGCGCCCCACCAAGGAGCGCCCCTTCTTCAGCACCAGCTTCACCGCCTCGATCGCCTGCATGGTCCCGATGATCCCTGGCAGCGCGCCGATGACGCCCGCCTCGGCGCAGCTGGGCGCCATCCCGGGCGGCGGCGGCTCTGGGTAGAGGCAGCGGTAGCAGGGCCCGCCCAAGGCCGGCGCGAAGACCGAGACCTGACCCTCGAAGCGGAAGATCGACCCGTGCACGTTGGGGATCTTGCGAAAGACACAGGCGTCATTGACCAGGTAGCGCGTCGGGAAGTTGTCGCAGCCATCGACCACCACATCCCAGCCCTCATCGAGGATGCGCATGACGTTCTCGGAGCTGAGGCGCTCAGCGTACTTCTTCACCTTCACGTCGGGGTTCAGATCCCGCATCGCGCGCTCGCCGCTGTCGACCTTGAGGACGCCGATGTCGGCGTCGCGGTGGAGGATCTGACGCTGGAGGTTGGAGCGATCGACGGTGTCGGGGTCGACGAGACCGATGGTCCCCACGCCCGCGGCGGCCAGATAGTACGCGGTGGGCGAGCCCAGGCCTCCCGCGCCGATCAGCAAAATCCGCGAGGAAAGCAGCCTCTTTTGTCCGTCCTCACCGACCTCGCTCAGCGTGAGGTGGCGAGAGTAACGGACGAGCTGCTCGGGCGAGAGGGTTGGCTCGACGCTCCAGGGTAGACCTTTGTTCTTCCAGCCGGTGAAGCCGCCGGTCATCGAGGCGACGTTCTTATAGCCTAGCTCCTCGAGCGAGCGCGTGGCCAAGGCGCTCCGGATACCGCCGGCGCAGTAGACGATGATCTCCCGGTCACGGTGGCGCTCCACGTCTTCGATACGGAGCTCGAGAAACCCGCGGGGGATGTGTCGAGCGCCGCTGACCACGCCCGTCGCGACCTCGTCGGCCTCCCGCACGTCGAGCAGCAGCGGAGGGTGCGGCAAGCCGAGCCGCGCCTTTACATCTTCGGGGGAGATCTCGCGGATGGCAGCCTTGGTCCGCCGCACCAGCTCGTCTTTGGTCAGCACCGACACGTGGTCGAGCATGACCGAACGGGCTCGAGAATCAAAGCCTCACTCGCCCTCGGGCAGGTTGTCCTTCTCGGGGGCCAGATCACCCTCGGGCAGCGTCCCTCCGTCGTTGCTCGCGCCAAAGTTGATCTCGAGCTGGGTGGTCTTCGCCTCTTTAATCTTCACGTCCTCGCGCCACACCGAGGCGGCGCCGGCCACGATCTTCACGTCATAGCTGCCCGGCGCGAGATCGAGCATCGCCGCGGCTCGGCCTTGGGCGATCGGCTTTTGGGCGCCCTTCTTGAACACCGAGACCTCGGCGTCCTCGGCGATCGACTTGCCACGCATCGCATGTACCGCGAGGGTCCCCCGGCTGAACTCGACGGTCTTGTTCACGGTCTCCCCAAAGCCGACCTCGAAGGGCCCGGCCCGCGCCTCATCGCCGGTGCTGAGCTTCACCAAGATCTCGTAGCGCCCGGGCCACACACGATAGGAGCCGTCGGGCTCGGCCTGCGCGGCCTCTTTGCCGCCTCCGGCGTAGAGGATCTTCACCTCGCCGTCCTCCACGCTCTTTTGGGCGCGCGTGACCTTCACGGTCAGCTTGGCCGGCGTGATGTCGAAGAAGATCTTATTGTCGTTGCCCTTGGAGACGGTGACGCGCGGCCGGCGGAGGCGATCGACCGGGGCGTCGGTCTTGAGCGAGACGTTTACGTCGTAGACGCCGGGGGTCAGGCTGACGGTCCCCGGCGCGCTGAAGTAGTTGAAGAAATCCTGAGCCCCAGGAAGGGAGAGCTGCACGACCGCTTCGACCGGTTGCCGCTCCCGAAACACGCCGACGGTCAGGCGGCCGGTCTCATAGCGCTCGAGGACCTTGGCGGTCTTCTTGGGCTCGACCCAGATCTCAGACTTCTTGGTCGGGTAGTCCGAGGCCCCAGAGAGCACGGTCTCGAGCAGGTATCGACCGGGCGGTAGAGCCAGGGCGCCGCCGGTCGGACCGTGGGCCGCCGGAGTGGTCTCGCCCGGCCGGAAGACCCGCACCGAGGCCTCGGCGGCCTTGCCGTTTTCCTGAGCCGCTACCTCGAGCTTGCCGTTCTCAAAGTCGATCGCCACCTCTTTGACCGCCCCCGCAGCCACCACGACGCTCGAAGCTCGAGCGGCCGCCGCGCTGCCGTATTTGGCGGCATCGGCTTCGAGGACGATGTCGTATGTGCCCGCAATCACGGTGAACTTTTGGCTGGCCGCCGAACGGAGCAGCGGAGGAGCGTCCTGCGAGGCATGGGGGGCGTAGACGGCCACGGTCCCGGGCACCAGATTGCCGTCACGGCGGATCAACCCACGGACCCGCGCGCGCTTGAGCGACAGCTTCTTGCTCGAGATTTGCCCCGCTTTGAGGGTGATCTCCTCAACCGCCACGAGCTTTTCTTCCCCGTCCGCACAGCGGATCCGGATCGAGTAGCGACCGGGGACGAGCTCGAGGGCGGCCGGGGTTCCCAGCGTGGGGGTGGCGGTGGGGCGCGCCAGGTCCACGGCCTCCGCGGTGGGGCATTCGATCGCTTGGCCGTCGAGCTCGGTCGTCCAGTTGATTCGCGCGGGTGCGTCGGCGAACGCGGGAAGAGCGACCAGGCCGATAGAGATCGCGAGTATCCGGGGCACGACGCGGCTGACGATCCGTGGGAGCCGTCTCAGCGTCAAGCACTGGAAGGGTGGGGCCGTCGACATCTCTCCGATGAGACGCCGGCCGGGGCGGGTAGATTGCGTCCAAGACCCCGTATAGACCTCGAGGGACACCAAATGAGAGCGAACAAGCTTGGGAATCTGTGGGTTAGAGGCAACACGGCAGCCCTCATCACCGTTAGTGCCCTCCTACTTGGGGCGTGCGAGCAGGGCCGAACCCCGGTGAATCCGCCGGCCAAGTTCCCCAAGATCAACCGCTTCAACGCCGACCAGACCACGGTCATGGCCGGCGACCGAGTCACCCTGAGCTATTCCGTCTCCGACGCCGACACCGTCGAGATCGCGCCGAACGTCCAGGACGCGGTCCCCGTCCTCGAGGGCTCGGTGATGACGGGCGCGCTCGACCGGACCACGACCTTCACGCTCAAGGCCGTCTCCGCGGCCGGCGAGACGATGCGTCAGCTGACGGTGTCGGTGACGACGCCCCAAAACTCGGTCCGCATCGTGAAGTTCGATGCCACGCCCGAGCAGATCGCGCCCGGCGCGTCGGCCACGCTGTCATGGGAGGTCGAGCGGGCCACCAGCATCAAGGTCGAGATCAGCGGCGGAATGAGCCTCGTCAACAACGCCGACCCGATGGGGTCGCTCCCCGTGCAGCCCACCGAGACCACGACCTACAAGCTCACCGCGGAAGGGCCGGGAGGCCCCGCCACCGCCAGCAAGACCGTCGTCATCGGCAAGCTCCCGACCATCTCCAGCTTCGTGGCGCAGCCGGTCGAGGTCACCGCCGGCATGTCCTCGATGTTGTCCTGGGCGACCGACGCCGCGATGCGCGTTCGCATCCTCGATCAAGCCTCCGCCGAGCTCCACACCAGCACCGACGCGAGCGGGAGCTTCGCCGTCTCGCCCACGGTGACCACCGAGTACACGCTGGAGGCCATCAACGACGTAGGCACCGTCAATGCGCGGACGACCGTGCGGGTCATCGGCGCCGACCGGCCGACGATCGCTGCCTTCTCCGCTGATCCGATGACCGTGATCGGCTCGGGCGACGTCACCCTCCAGTGGCGGACCACGCTGGCGGACACCGTGACGCTCAGCGCAGATGGCGCCAACATCGGCGGCTTCCCCGGCGGCGCGATGGGCTCCTTCACCATCAACGTCGCGGTGACCACCGACTTCGTCCTCCACGCCGTGAACACCTTCGGCGAGACCACCCAGATGGTGACCGTGACGGTGACCCCGCTGCCCGACCTCACCCCGCCGATGGTGACCCACTCGCCGATCCTCACCACCCAGGTCGCTGGGACCGCGGTGATGATCCAGGCGACCGTGACCGACGCCGACTCGGGCGTCGAGGGCGTGACGCTCTACTACCGCGCCACCGGAACCACGATGTTCCAGAGCTTGGCCATGGTCGGCGCTGGCTCCACCTTCACCGCGATGATCCCCGGAGCTGCAGTGGTGCAGCCCGGCGTGGACTACTATCTGGAGGCGCGCGACCTGGCGAACCCACCCAACCGCGCCACCAACCCCGCGATGGCGCCGACCAACGTGCATGGCTTCTCGGTGATGGTCGCCGATACGGCCGCGCCGGTCATCACGCATACGCCGATCAGCAGTGGGCAGCTGGCGGGCTCGCCGGTGCCGGTCGTCGCGACCATCGTCGACACTGGCTCGGGCGTGGGCGTAGCGAGCTTGCACTATCGCACTCAGGGCGCGGGGGCCTTCCAGACCCGCACCATGATGGCGATGGCCGCCAACCAGTTCACCGCCGACATCCCGGCGGCCGCCATCGTCCCCGGCACGATCGAGTACTACGTTGATGCTTCGGACGGCGCCTCTCCGCCCAACAGCGCCTCTCTTCCGGCCACCGCGCCGGCGCAGGTGCTGAGCTTCACGGTCTCGGCGCTCGACTCGGTCCCTCCCGTCATTCAGCACACGCCGGTCAGCGGCACCCAAACGGCCAACGGTGCCGTCCAGATCGCGGCGCAGGTCACCGACGCCAGCGGGGTTCAGTCCGTGACCCTGTTTTATCGGCAGCAGGGCCAGCCGAGCTACGCGCAGGTCGCGATGACCGGCGCGGGGGGCAACTACGCGGGCACCATCCCGGCGGGCTCCGTCCTCACGCCCGGCGTCGACTACTACATCGAGGCCGTCGATCAGGCGACTCCGACCAACACGGGCCGCGCTCCGCTGACGGCTCCGGCCACGCCCTACAACTTCGCGGTGCAGGTCGCGGACACCAACCCGCCGCAGATCGTCCACACCCAGGTCACCTCGCCTCGTAACCCCGGCGTCGCCGTCGCCGTCAGCGCGCAGATCACCGACGCCAGCGGTGTCGCCTCCGCGACCTTGTTCTACCGGCGCGCGGGCGCTCCGAGCTTCACCAGCCTCGCCATGACCGGCGGGCCGACCTTCGTCGCGAACATCCCCGCGGTCGGCGTAGAGCCCCCCAGCATCGAGTACTACATCCGCGCGCAGGACTCGGCCGCGGCCATGAACGCCGGCACCAGCCCGGCCAATGCGCCCGCCACCACCTTCTCCTTCGTCATCGGCTTCTCCGAGAACGAGCCCAACAGCACCTCCGCCACCGCGACGGTGCTCCTCACCGCCGGCCGCACGAACAGCATGGGCATCGGCGCGATCTCTCCGACCGCGGACCGCGACTACTGGGCCATCGACGTGCCGGCGGGCGCGACCCGCTATGACCTCCGCGCGGAGACGACCTCCGGCGGTCCCGGCACCTGCCCGAGCCCGACCGACACCATCTTGCGGCTCTATGACACCAATGGGACGACGCAGCTGGTCTCCGACTCCTTCGACGGCGTGGGCAGCTGCTCGCTGATCGATCCGGCCTCCGACTCGGCCGCGCGCACGCTGGCCCCCGGCCGTTACTTCTTGAGGGTCGAGGAGAACGGCGACAACGCCACCATCGGCACCTACGAGCTCACGGTCACCTTGATCCCTGCCGTCTGCGGCAACGGGATCCTCGAGACCGGCGTGAACGAGCAGTGCGACGACAACAACACGATGAACGGCGACGGCTGCTCCTCGACCTGTCAGCTCGAGCCCGAGGCCGTCTTGGCCACGCCGACGGGGACCGCCAACGGAGACATCTCGCCGAGCGGGGACCAGGACCTCTTCGCGGTCACCTTGACCGCCGGCCAGTTCTTGAGGGCCGAGGTCACCGATATGGCTGGCACCGGCTGCCCCGGCGATCTCGCGCTCGATCTGTACGGCCCCGACGGCATCACGATCCTCGGGTCGGACGACGACAACGGCAACGGCGTTTGCCCGCTGATCAACCCGCTCACCAACACCTTCGCGCGGGCCCTGCCGGCCGGCCGCTACTTGCTCCGCGTACGCGCCTCCAATGACACGGACCTCATCACCGGCTATCGGCTCCAGACCTCGGTGACGAGCAACCTCTGCGGCGACGGCACGCCCCAATCGGGTGAGCAGTGCGACGACTCCAACACCACCGCGGGGGACGGTTGTTCCGCCACCTGCCAGTGGGAGACGATCGCGACCGCCAGCGGGATGGGCGGCAGCTTCGCTGAAGCGATCACCCCCATCGGCAACCGCGACTTCTACGCGGTCGTGGTGACCCAAGGGGACTCCATCCGCGCTGAGACCTTCGCGCCCACCGCCGGGCAGTGCGCCAGCGCGGACACCGTCCTGCGGCTGTGGAACGCCGACCGCAGCTCGGAGATCACCAGCGACGATCAGAGCGGGATCAACAGCTGCTCGCTCCTCGATCCCTCGAGCGTAACCTTGGTTCGTAACCTCAACGCCGGCACCTACTACGTCTCGGTCGAAGACTACCAGAACAACGGGACGATCGCCGCGTACACGGTCGACATCCAGATCCGTCACATGGGCTGCGGCAATGGTTGGCTCGACGGCGCTGATGTCTGCGACGACGGCAACACCATGAACGGCGATGGCTGCAACTCAACTTGCCACTTCGAGGGCGCGGCGGAGCTCGAGCCCAACAACACCGTCGCCAACGCTACCCCCCTGATCACCGCCGGAAACAGCCAGGCCACGCTGCTCGGCTCGATCTCGAGCGGCACCGACGTCGACATCTACTCGATCGTCGTGCCCGCCGGTTACAGCGTCTTTGCCGAGGTCAATGACGGCGCCGGCGGCTGCCCCAACCGCGGCTCGGTCCGTCTGCGCGACACCGACGGGACCACCTCCTTGGCCTACGACACCGCCAACGGGCCCGCCGGAACCTGCGGCCAGATCTCCCCGCAGCGCTACGTCGGCGCACGCTTCCTCCCGGGCGGCACGTACACCCTCGAGGTCTCCGGGACCGCCGGCAGCGCCGCCTACCACCTGACCGCGCGGGTGCTGGCGCCCGGCTGCGGAGACGGCGTGGTCTCAGGCACGGACGTCTGCGACGACGGCAACACCATGAATGGCGATGGCTGCAGCTCGAGCTGCCTGCTCGAAGGCAACTCCGAGGTCGAGCCCAACGGCACGACCAGCAGCGCCACGCCGGTGACCGCCAGCTCGACTGGTACGGTGGTCCTCGGGGTGCTCTCCAGCTCGAGCGACATCGACTACTTCTCCGTGGTCGTGCCCGCTGGCTACCATGTCCTGGCTGAGGTGAGTGACGGCCGCGGCGGCTGCGCGAACGCGGGCTCGGTCCGCTTGCTCGGCTCGACCGGCTCGACCTTGGTCAGCGATACCACTGATGGCCCCGGAAGCTGCGGCCGCGTCAGCCCCGGCGCCGACACCGCCGCGCGGGCGCTGGCCGCTGGGACGTACTACATTCAGGTCTACGGCACCTCGGCGACCAACGACATCTACTCGCTGCTCATCCGGGTCCTGCCGCCGACCGTCTGCGGCAACGTCTACCTCGACGCGGGCGAGCAGTGCGACGACGGCAACGCCATCAGCGGCGATGGCTGCTCGGCGACCTGCCAGTGGGAGACGATGGAGATGGAGACCAACGACACCTCCGCGATGGCCAACCCGCTGAGCGGGACCTTCCGCACGGTCAATGGCGGCGCGCCGGTGGCGATGGACGCCGATTGGTACTCGATCACCGTCCCCGCCGGCGGCCGCACGGTCTCCGCCTGGACGCACACGGGCGCGCGCGACACCTGCGCCGCGGTCGACACCCTCCTGGCGCTCTATGCCGCGGACGGGGTCACCCAGCTGGCGACCAGTGACGACGAGGGCGCTGATCTCTGCTCGTACATCGACGGGCGCCAGGCCGGCGTCTTGGCCCCGGGCACCTACTATCTGCGGGTCATGCCCTTCTCGACCCGGACCTTCGCCAGCTACGGCCTCACGATCGAGATGCGTTAGTCCCTCCGCACAGGTCTTGCTCGGACGACCTCCGGACGATCATCGGAAAACCCAACAGAAACGAACGCATCAAGGGGCGGCACGGAGCACGAATAGTTCCGCAGCATGACGCTCTCGCTGCACCTCGCCCGGTTCGACGCGAGCCCAACTCACACCGCTGATCCCCAAGGGACGGTCCACCCCGCCGAGCTGCTCGCCCTGCGAGAGGTCGACCTCGTCGCCCTACCCGAGCTGGCCGAGCTCTCGACGACCACCAGCCTCGCGCCGGCCCCCACCGCCGCTGATCACCTCCGCTTGCCCCGGCCCCCCGCGCGCGCCGCCGATGGTCAGACGCTCTTCTTGGCGATGGGCCGCGCGGTGGAGCGCTTCGATCAATCGCAGGACCGCGCCGTCTCGGCGCCGGCGGCCGATGTGGTCGCCGAGGCCAAGATGATCGGTCTGCTGCGCGGCATCTTCGGCCTTGAACAAGAGATCCGCGCGGAGATCTCCCGCCGCCGTCGCGCCTGAGCGCTGAAGGAGACCCCATGCAAGCATCTCGTCGCCCACTCCCCGCCCCCAAGAAGCTGACGCCGGCGCCCGCCCCGCGTCCGGCCCTGGTTCGCCGCGCCCCGCCGCGTCCGGCCGCCAGCGTCGCGCCGCCGCC
>Ga0154020_10002062_pt1 | contig 24467 bp, 16 predicted proteins | sample Klosneuvirus_201_FD_109709 | JGI IMG/M metagenome (GOLD analysis project Ga0154020, IMG submission 109709) | Active sludge microbial communities from wastewater, Klosterneuburg, Austria - Klosneuvirus_20160825_MG | ecosystem: Engineered > WWTP > Aerobic digester > Activated sludge | place...
GATGCCTCTTCGGCTTCAGTATATTTTGTTACGCGGGCTCTGAATTCAGTGTCTGCTTCTCCTATTTTGCTGGATACCCAGTCCGCCCATGCGGAAACATAAGATTTAGTCCCTCGCCGTGTTCGGCGGATTTTTGCTTTATATGCCAGAGAGACTTCAATACGATATCGATATGCGTCGCCCGGCATTCTCAACTCTGCTGGAATTTCGATTTTGTAGACATGAGCTTTCTTGGGTTGAATATTGTTTTCTGCGACAAAAGTTATACGTTGAGGTGAATTGTCCAAGGCGCGAGCCTCTGAGGGTATACCATAACCAAGTAACTTGAGTCGATCAACCGGTGAAAGATTCCGGTCAACTTCCGGCCATCGAGCACTTTGAGCGATCAAAGTGCGAATGAATAACGAAGTTGCATTTCCCCAATTATTGAGTATTTTGGCGATTACGTGAGTTACTTTAGGGGCAGAGAACGAGGTTCCGACTTGATCTCGACCGACAGCCGGGCCGCCTTGCAACAGACTACGAACCGTTTCCGGGGTAGTTGCCTCATGAGTAGAAACATTCGGTGAAGAATTTGTTTCGCGTATAAAATCTCCACCATATTCCACAACATCAGGCTTAATCATGCCCCATAGCCCGGGTCCGCTTCTGGTAAAAGCTGAAGGAGTGTCGCGTTGTCCGAATGAGGCATAATTTAGATCGGTAAATTGGTCGATGCACACCGAGCCGACAGTTAATCCAAAAGCTGCCTGCGCCGGATTGGCGATTCGGCAAAATGCATCTGCAAAATATTGCGGATAAGATTTACCGGAAGCAATGATTTCCTTAACGCCGGGGTTGTTTGGGTATTGCGATTCTCTTTTTAGGTTGCCCGCAGATATTACAAATAAGCTATCAGATTCCCAATTAATTCGATCAATCGCTGCAGCCCACGCCGACATATGGCGCAGCCGGCAGGGCCTTGAACCATTTATCGATAGATTAAAGATTTTGCAGTGTGAAAAATCTGTAGTTATTTCAGCAACAATAGCCGGGGGATAAATAGCCGCGGGCATCGCAGCCTGACCGGCGAAATTTGTTAAAACCTTTGCATTATTTAGCCAAGCAACATGCTTGTGTGTGCCGGTTCGCGGGATAGAATTTCCAAATAGCACGGCACCGCCAACACGCGTACCATGGCCACCGGCAAGTACCATATCTGCCGTACTCGGTTCATTTGGCACATAGGACTTGGAGCTGTTAGATTGAATGGCGTCTTGGAGGAAAGCGTGATTTTGTTGGAGCCCGCTGTCGATAACGCATATTGCCGGCGATTTAGCATCTGGGGTTTCAAAAGTTGCCTCTGTTACTCCGTAAGAAGTAGTCGAGCTTACTGGTTGACTCAATTCTTCCTGTTCGGTAACATCAAACAGAAACGGATAGTTTGAAACAATATCCTTGAGACCGATGCCTGAAATCTTAATCCGGACACCAAAGCTGTCGCTGTCTTCTACAAAACTTGAAAGCAAAGTACCGTTATATCTTCTGACAAATTCTTCAAGATTATTCTGTCGTTCCAGCGATACTTCATCGCGCCGTTGTTCTTCGTTAGCCTTCTTATCTCGCCAAGTCGCCAATCTTTCTTGAAATTTCTCATCAGCCTCAGCTGCATCCTGGGTCGGCGCTTCAGTGGTATTTAATGCGCAAGAAACGGATAAATCAACGGTGTATTCCTGCGCGTCGGAAATAGTTTCCCATTTTTCTTGAAGCCCCTCAGATAAAATGTACTCAATTCTCCATTTTTCGCCACTCAGTATATTCCAAAGTTGGGCCGCTTGATTTTTGATTTGACCAGATTCATTCAGGAATGCTTGAATCTTATCTTTTAAATCAGCAAATTGAAAGCCGTCAGTTGACGCACCAATCACTAAACCGTCATCTTCAATAGAAAGAACTTCTATACCCCAGTTGCGCAGCTTTTCTGCATCCAGATTCTCTGGATCAATCTCGAGAAATAATGGAATTGCGTCTGGCAAAAGCGGCAACCCGGCTTCTCCACGTCGTCTGATTTCAGCTTCTCGTTCACTCTGGATTTCAGCCAGGCGATTAGATAGAAAGTCACCGTGGCCGCGACGATTGGAAATATTTGTTGATGTTCGTACGGGCGTACCGCCACTACCTCTACTGCGTGGTGGTCTGTAGTCGCCGGTTACGACATAACTCAACCTTAGATGTGGAAAGTCAGCCATTGATTAGCCTTTAGACCGACTGTTTTCGTGTATGGCTTGTCTAATATGCTCTTGTTTTACTGGTAAGGTATTTGTCAGAACGGCTGCCTTCGCTGCATCTTGTGATATTTTCACTACCAAAGCAGCTGAATTGCCCATTAGCTCCGAAGCTATGATCCCCCAGTCGATATTTTTCTGCACTTGAATACCCGATAAACTCGTCTTGAGCAAATTAAGAATCTGGCCTTCTTGCGGCTTTGGCAGTTCGATGATATCATCGAAACGGCGAAAAAGTGCTTCATCGAGCGAACTCTCAAGATTCGTTGTGGCAATCAGTATTCCCGGGGCCTCATAATCTTCCATGAGCTGCAGGAGAATATTCACAATTCGGTGCATCTCACCGACTTCATTTTTGCTAGATCTTGTTTTCCCAATGAAGTCGAACTCATCCAACAATAAGACACACGGAAAATCTTTGATGGACTCGAATATGGCCTTGATATTTGAAGCGGATTCACCCAGAAAGGATGAGAGCAATGTTTCAAACTTGACCTTGAGAAATGGCAGACCTAAATTCCAGGCTATTCGTTCAGCACTCATACTTTTACCGCAACCAGGTGCACCATAAAACAATATTTTTCGTCGCGGGTGCAGACCATGGTGCGCTAATCGTTCCCGGGCTGCAAATTCTTCTTCAATACGCCTGATTTTCTGTTCAACCTCAGGTGATAGAATCATATAGTGCCGCAAATTTTCCCGTTCTACATAAGATACGAGGGGGATTTTGTACCGACGATCGACCGGCACCTCGTGCAATGGCAGGAGGCGACCCTGGGCTCCCTCAATTTTCGTTTGATTCTTCTTGGTCAGTATTAGTGAAAGGGCCTCAGCTAAGTTCGAGTGCCCTTTTTTGCGCGCGTCGAGAATAATTTCCTGAGCAATTTTTGACAAATCAGGTGCAGATTCGACTGGAATCGACTTAAATAGGCGTTTTAGAAGCGTTTGGTTCATTTTTTGTTGCTGTTCAGCCAATATGTTGTATTATGACACATCTTCAATTCGTAATTCACAAATTGCGGTGCACCCCGCCAAGGATGGCGGGTGTTTACAAATTGCGGGCAAGGCATGTTCGCCTAACGGTAGGTTTTACCTTGACGTTTTTGCTTGTGGCGTCTTCGTCACAAGCAAAAATGTGCCCGAAGCGCCTGCCCGAGCCCGCCAACGCAGGCCCAGAGGCCGGCGGGCGCAGCGATCTGTGGAGCGGAGTGGCCGAGCGCACGACCAACGAAGCGGTCGTGCGCGCAGCCGGTCACACTTGTTGTCTGAAGTAATTCTGCCTGTGAGCTCGGGCATGGAAGCCCGAGCGACGAGAGGAAGAGCATTGTGCACGTTTCTTCACTTATTTGAAACGCGTATACGTCTTGCCGATAATGACATTTTTAACCTGCAATTCGTTCAAGGCCCGAACCTGTTTGGTAATTTCTTTGAAGTTAATACCAGTGGCAGCGAGGGATCGGATTCGTCTGACCTGATCCATGGACAAGGTCTTAGCTCTTGCTTCCATTATCCGAGCATAAAAATCATCATCTTGCCATAAGGCGGAGATAAATGGGTTCGGTATTCCTTTTCTGGGGTATCTTTCCACAAATAGGGCAATGGCGTTTTCTCTTTCTTCTAGCGAAATATTGGTTCGACCAATGATGCCTAACTTGTGAAGATATTTAAGACCAGCGAAACCACCGGGAATCATGTTTAGTCCATTGGGACCATGAGCTATACGTTTAACCCCTTCTTCTTCCCAATTCATAGCCTGCTCGTAGGAAAGGTTAACTTGTCGTAATGATGAGGAAAATACTACGTCATTTAGGCCCAGACTGTCGCGCCACATCGCATGAAAGTTCTTTCTACTCCCCCGGTGCATTTCCCCTAAGTGTTCGCTCAGGCGCAAAAGCCAGTTGCGACTAGTAATGCCAACATAGTAGTAATCATCAGAATCCGCAAGCCTTCTCGCGATTTGCCCCTCGATGCTCTCCAGAGCTTGCATGTTCTGAGAAATTGAATGAACATAACACTGATGACCGGAAGCAGCATCACCCCAACCCTTAAGTAGGAATTGAAGTGGTATTAATGTCTTCCAGAAAATCCCATTGTCATACTGTATGTTCGTGTGAACGAGCGCAGGCCGAATTGGTGGCCGCATTATAGCCTCTGTTTGAATCCCGCGATCGGCAACTATGAAAGTCTGGGAAATTTCTACCGGTGATTTGCATAGTCTGCCAGAACCACGGAGCCCGTTCAGAGTATCCCGATTTCGATCTATGAGCAAATCGATAGAACCCCTAGATGGGGCTTTTGATTCATTAATGCCTGCAAGACAAATTTCTAGCCTTTGGATAAATTGTGCACCTGGAGACCTTGGTAAAAGTTGATGGCAATTCTTCACATCGAGATATTGTGTTTTCAACTGGCATGCCGGATAAATTTCATAGCGCGTATTGGGGAGTAGAATTTAATTTGCTTAAAATGCTGGTCTGAAAGACTTTACAGCCGCGATATTGAAATTTGGAATTGATCGATATGAAGATCAAGCATGCTCTAATGACCGCAGTGCTATTCGCGGCTTATCAAACCACAAGTATACTTGGAATTAGCCCCGTCGATTGTATGGATGCCGCGGCCGAGGTTGATCCAGAGATTACTAAGGGAATTGTAACACGACTTTGTGCCGGGGCTCAATCATTAGAACCGGCGAAATGCTACCGTGACGTCCCTAAAGTAGACAGCGAGATCAATCGAGGACTTGCTGTTAGACTCTGTGCAGGTTCTACAAATGCAAAAAAGACGATAAAGTGCTACGAAGATGCCGGTGCTAAGGGACTGAATCGGGGGCAAGCCGTTAGGCTGTGCGGAGCTCGCAGTTCTGAGGAATAATCATAAAGGCAGCATTGGTGCCACGAAAAACATTGCGCCGACACAAGGTCGGCGGATAAGCAAGGCACAACTATTTGAGACAACTCATATTGCACGAAACACTGGTCGACTAACGTTGCACATATGCCGACAAGGTGCATGGCCTTGCCCCCCAAAAGAACCGATGCTCCCCCCACCCCCTAATACCCCTCATAGCTCAATATCGATGTATAACTCTGACTCGAAGACGAACCGTTCTTTTTCGCGGGTTCAAAGGCCGCAAAGACCGCAACCTTCTTACCAGAAATCTTCACGCGGCCAGAAAACTGGCCTGCGCCATTATTTTTCAAAGTAATTCTTTCAGAATCATCATGCACAATCACTTCACTGGCCCCTGGTATCGTGAGATTGAAGTTGTGTACCTCGCCGATCTTCAGGTAGCCCGACTGGGGAGAGAATTGCCAGTCTGCTGAGCGACTGCTGCGGCCGTGCACTTCGGGAAATCCGACTTTGCCGCCTGCGTTTCCGGTCGCGGAGATTTTATAGCGCATGCAGAATGTTTGTGGCCCACCTTCTCCTTTTGCGCGGCCGAAAATCAAAAGGTGGTAGATGCCCGCCTGCGAAAACACAGCGCGCACTACCTGCTTCCCCTCTTCACCCAGCACAATGCTGCCCCGGTGCACTGCGACTCCTTCGTGCTCGAGACGTGATGAAAACTCCATGTCTTGCCGGTCAGCGATTTCGAGCGCAAAATCAGCTTCGACTGCAACTCCAGAATTCTTGTGATTCAGGTCTTCTTTTTGCAGGCCCGCTGCGCCGCAGCCATCTGCAATTGCCACAGGAGCCGAAAGGTCGTTAGCAGTCAGCTGCGGTGCAACGCCCGTCAACACCTGGTATTCGAGAATGCCCTGAAAAACATTTCCTTCGGACGGTCGGCCAGCGAAGATGCTGATATTTGTGACACTGCTATTGAATTTCTGCACCGGTATCACAAAGCTCCCCTGACTTTCAGTGACTGCCACCCCCTGCATGTTACTGGAATCAGCGCTGCCTGCGTAAGCCCTGATTTCAACGCCAGCGGGAGCGCGCAGACGCAGACCTTCATCACTGTTTAGCGTGATGCGCGTCGTGCGGTGGTGCAGGTCTTCTGGGGAAAATCCTAACCTGAAAAACGAATCGCTGAGATCGATTTGAGCTGCGAACTGTTCAGTGCTCAATGGTTCGGCGAGCAATTGCCAGCGTGTTTCATCGGGCAAGTGCGTGTAGATCATAAGCTCTGGCGGCGTCAGAAAGAAGTGCTCTGAGAAATTGCGCTCAAACTTACCTTTGCTTACGGGGCCTGCACCCCAAGTTACATCGAGCAACTTCCACTCGCCAACGATCTTTACAGCATTCCAGGCATGCGGTCCGAAATTTGTGCCCGGTACGTAGCCATACCCTTTGGCACCACCGCCGACGACAACAGCCTCAAGCCCAATCTCTCTCGCGACGCGAGAAAACAGCGCAGCGAAACCCGCACAAATGGCCTTGCGCCGTTTGAGAACACCCTCTGGCGAATTATCACCAGCTTTGCCGCCGTACAAATCTTCGACGTCGTACGCGATATTCGCCGTGACCCAGCGATAGAGCATCCGCGCCCTGCTCTCTTCGCCTGACATCTGCTTCTTGAGGTAACGCGCGAGTGCCTGCGGTGAGTGCGTGTGCTTTTCTGGCACGCTCAGGGCAATCTGGTCTTCTTTATCGTAGTTCTTGCCGTCTGCACCAGAAAGCGCATAAGGCGGATGTAGGAATGAACCAACACATACTACGAAAGGAAATATTCTACACTTTTTCCCTGTTATAGTATTCATAAATCCTCCTTTTTTAAAGCCTGTTAATACATTGCCTCTAATTCTCCGAGTTTCTCATCAATCGATTCGATCTCCGCGCGCGCTTTGCGGTCTGCGAGGCCCGCTAACGTCTGCTGCAGAATCTCACGCACCTGAATGATGCGCTCAACGATGCGCACGCCGGGAAAATACGTCGCAAAAAATTTGCCCTGCCCTTCGGCATCCCATTCGCTTTTGAACGTAATGTAGCCAGCGATGCGACAAAAACGATCTGCGGCAATAATAGTATCATGCGTTGACTCAAGCTTGCTCCAGGCTATGCACAGTTCACAGCAGGTGTAAAACAGATCGAGCAGATCACAGCTCGCAATCGAGGCGTGGTCTGCTTGTACAAGATCGGCGGCGGCTTCGGCAAAGCGTTTCTGCTCAGTAAATAATTGCGCGCGGGAACGAAGGTAAATGGCGCGATTCGGCTCAAGTTCGATCGCACGGGTGAAATCCTCAAGCGCACCACCCAGATCACCCGATTCAAACTTAGCGTTCGCCCGCCAATGGATGCCATTCGCCGTTTCGGTATCTTCATTGGTCAAATTGTTGGCAATGAAGCGGTCATACGCAAGCCAGGTCGATTGGTCGTCGAGTTCCAGCAGAAATTTCTCGTCAAGAACCACGGCCTCGCGACCCGACTTGCCCAGCTCTGACAGCAGTCGTTCAACGTCACCGGGCTCGGGTTCACAGACATCTTTCATCGCCAGAATTTCTGCGCGATCAGACGAGAAATGATAATGACGACCCGGAATAGCCTCAAACATAAGATCACGCGCCAAAGAAAGATCGACAATCAGCTGCGCGGTCAGCGGCAGCGTTTGGCCGGCAGGCAAATTTGTGTACCTGCTGATAAAACGAAAAGCGCGCCTCGCCATAATCCGACCACGCAAAGCAACAATCTCAGGTCTCTCGCTGCGCGGCAGAATGCGGCGTCGTGGTTTGTCGGGCATGGTACCTCCTGTGTGGCAATAATTATGCAGAGGCTTGTGCTGACACTGTCAGCAACAGAATCTTGCAATTGCAGAGAGTATATACTGGAATCAGGTCAAGTGGGCGACAGGCGGGTGTCGTATTCTCGAAATCGATTATTTGATACTGCCCTGAAAGATTCGGACAAATGAAGCCGCTACCCCATGAAGGCGATGTGGCGCGTCAAAGGCCGGCGGATTCGCTTTTCTCTAAATCTTGTCCCGACAAGGATGCCTAGGGACTATTTGCACTTGGCGTCTCTCGTAGAAATTTTTCAACAATATTGCGACCATTCGCGCCAGCTATGTCCGCGGCAGATTTTCCGACGTTGTCCAAGAGTTTCGAATCTGCCCCATGCCTCAACAAGATTCTCACAAGCCCTATGTCTTCTTTTGCGGCCGCAATCATTAACGGGGTGCGACCAGTTCTATCTGGCCTGTTCACATCTACTCCTTCTTTCAGCAGTGTCTCCACGACTTGGTCTTGCCATTCTTTATGTTCATCTTCGTATGCGACGGCGTGTGCCAACAAGGTAAGACCGTTGTCATCGGTGATATTTAGGTCTATACCATAGTTGCGCAGCTTTTCAAGTATTCTGGTTTGACCTAGATAAATGGCATTGCGCAATACCCGAAAAATATCTGTCGCAGTTACATCAACACATGCCAGCGTGAGCAGCCGCACACTGCGCACATACCCGATTTCTATCGCACTTTCGATGATAGGCAAATTTACGCGGAATTTTAGTCCCAAATTCGCAGCGGCCATGATCACCGATTCTAATACCGGTTCGACCTCCTCTGCAATTGCTCTGCGCATCATTTGCGTCACAAATTCTGCACTTTTGCCCTTTAATGCGCCGGATAATAGTAGTTGGCGCGCGAATACCACATTTCCAGCATCAATGGCCTGCGATAATGGATTCCAATTATCCTTATAGTCTAAGCTCGTATCTGCCCCAGCCATGAGAAGAACCTCGATAGCTTCCGTATGGTTTCGTGTCGCGGCCCAGCGAAGCGCTGTGAATTCTTCGGTGGATTTCTTGTTTATATCAGCGCCTCTTACCAACAGGGCCTCAATAACCCGCGACTTGCCCAATTCTGCAGCGATCATGAGGGGCGTTTCGCCATCAGAATTCACCGCATTCACATCGGCCCCAGCGAGAAGCAATTTATTTACTTCGGCAACGCCTCCATCCATCACAGCATCTAACAGTTTATCATTCAATGACGACATCATCTATCCTCCCTGCGCCTTTCTGCACGTCAACCAATGGGTCGCTGTTCAAGGCTTGCAAGATTCCATACTTCAAGCGCCACCTTCAAACCGTGACGGAAAGGCAAGCGCACAATGATCCGCCGAGTTCGCGATCGCTTGTATTTGTTCATTGGTAACCGTGAAGCGTAGGATCAATTCTCTATCCTGATTCGAGCCCGGCGGAAGAAACCCATAAGCCAAATGGAGACCGATCTCATGCGCACCTGATTTTAATTGGCCAAAAGAACTGAATGCAAGGTTTTGCTCCCAGAATCCCATAGGTTCAGCTGCTACCCCGCGGCCATCATGAAGAGACTTGAACCAATTCTGTATCAGGCGCAGATCACGCGCTACAAGCGCCGGGTCGCGCTTTACCCAACTTTGGCCCGCATACTCGACCGAGATTTCTAAAATTAGCCATTCTGCATCATAACTATCTTTGTCATCAGGATACTGATAACCGAGGATCCCTATGATGAGTTTTTGCCCTGGTGCGGTCAGAGATAACAGGGGGGTGATGTTTGATTTTGCCATATCAAGCCCTTCCTTGCGTGGCAAAATGCCGCGGAGGTTTTTTTCGCTTTCATTCATCATGAATATTAATTCCCCTTCGTTCGTCAGATTTCGCGCAATTGAGGCCTCCGTAAAGTCAATTGTTCGGCACCGCCCCAGTAATTTTCGGTTCGCAGTACACGACAACAACTGTGCGATAGGTATACTAACACACATTCATTTGACTTCACGACAAATGCCTGTCGCTTTTTTGGGGAGTGAAGGTATATAATTACATATAGAGCATGTGTCCGTGACAATATGTTACAACCTGATGAGGATGAAATATGAAGCGCATTTACCGCGAGGGCGATGACCTGCAAGAACTGGTCGATGACATAGAGCAGCAAAGAGAGCGCGATCACGACCATTCTCTAAAGCAACCAGAGACGCCGAAATCATTGCCGCAGCTTTGGCACGAATTCGAGCAATTGTTTGTGCCCGAAAAACCCAGCCCATCGCCTCAGGACACGACAATACTCGGCATGGGCTTTCTCCGGCGCGCGAGGCAAACGAAACACGCAGGCCAAGCCAAGACACCGAAGGGCTCTGCCCTTCAGTTGACTCCAGTTCTTACCAGCGAGAGTCTTCTACCCCAAAAATATAATCCAAGTAAACCTGTGATGCATATTTACCCGATCGACCGTTCCTTCGTAGAATGCTATATCACGAAGGCCTATGGGGCTCTCGTTTCCGCCGGTCACTCTAAAAATGCTGCCAAAGACAAAACATGGCAATGGCAGGCGATGCAAAATCCGCGCCTCACGCTCGAAGATATCTTGAGGTACTTGGATATTGAGATGATCGACGCGGTGCCTTTTCGGTATTTTGCCAAGTAGACGGACACCTCGCTCTGCTAGGTGTTAAATATCTTCTAAACGAATTATTTCCTGCTTTTTTGATTAGGTTTCGGTAGATTCCAAGTCTCGTAAACATGCTTCTAAATCAAATTCTATTGTTTTAGCAATGTCAAAGGCATTCAAACCTGCCAAATTTCTGAGCCGCAGGTCGGGCTTCCGCTCTATGAGCGGAGAAAGACACGCGACAAACTTTTCAGATAAATGTGCCTTCGCGGCCAGGCAATGCATAATGACCGTGTTACCGTCGTTATCTTGATGATCTATCTCGAATCGGAACTCTGAATCAAGCATCCATTGAAGCGCATCCCATGCACCATGGGCAAGTGCATACATGATCGCATTGCGGCCTTCACCATCAGTCATGTCCAAAGTCGCGCCATGCGATACGAGGAAACGAAACAAAGCGCTGCCATCGCCCATACTTTCGATGCCCCAGCTATTCGCCATGACTAAAGCGTGAAACAGAGGTGGTCTACCGGAGGGGCCTCTGACGTTTACCGGGACGCCCTTTTTCAGCAAGAAACTTATTACCTCTTCGCTGAGATATTCTTTCTTGTCAAAAAATGCAGGTAAGATTTGCGCTATTTTGGAGTCGTTAACCCAATCAATTTCAAAGCGCTGCAGGTCTTCAATATTCTCAGATGGTTCTTCGTCGACAAAATATTCTACCAACCGCGCGGGATCTTTGACTAAAATCTTTTCTCCATTGCGTGCAAATAGTTTGGCAAACTCAAAATAGGCAAGCCACTCATCGTACTGACCGCCTTGAACTACCATCTGCGACATGCGATCCCCAATGATCTCCATCAATGAACGACCAGACTCATCTTTCACGTCGACAGATGCCCCATGCCGAATCAGCTTTTTCGCCATATTGGGATCGTAATATTCCATGGATTCAGGCTTGTCGTAATCCCAGAAAGCTTCAATAAGAGGTGAAGCACTCGTATCTAGTATGGGCACACCATAATCTAGGAGCAAACTGACCGTTTGCCTCTGGTGATCACTAACGTAGGCGTCGCGACATGCCAAAGAAATAATGGAATTGAAGTCGGCGTCTTGAAAATCGTAGCCTGCTTCTCTGGCTACTTTGAGTAATTTATTCAAATTACGGAATTCCGAAATTTCCGATTGGCAATACTCATGAAAAAGCTGAATCAGCCAGTGGCGGTCCTTAATTCGCATATTTACATCCGCGCCTGATTTCAAAAGTATGTATATCTTTTCCGGATCAATATCCTCCAGCGCCGTAAAACGAAGCTGTGTAATATAACGCAAGAAGAGTTCAGCCGCTTCGGTGCCAGATCGAAGAATCAGCTCAAACAGATCGGCCGGACAATTTTTGAGATCCTCTCGAGGCCAGGTAACGCGAATAGCTTCAATATCTTCTGCCAAAATCAACGCATTTATGGAGCCAGCGTCATACGGTAGAAAATTGCACCCTCTTTTGATTAAGTATCTTTCTAGCCTAAAGACTTTCTGTTCCTGCAAGAACCATCCATGGTCAGAAAAAGACTCAGGTTTCAGGCCGAATTTGAAGGATACATCCAGAATACGTTCCAATATAGGCCAATCCATTGTCCGCGGGAACTGCCATCGCCCGAAGAGACTTATTACCCATTCTCCTTTTCGCGCGCCGATCGCAGTATTTCGAAAAGGGTTGTCGTTCTCGAAATTTGGGTCAACTCCTGAATTGAAGAATAATTCAAAAGCCGCAGGGTCTAGAATTGGTGATCCCGTAACATACCAGACAAACAACCTGATAACATCTGCTTTCGCTGCTAGCATTAGTTCAATTCTTTCAACGGATAAAGGAACCTTGAACGTACCGGTAATTTTACTGCCAAAGCCGAGCTGCTGCTCCCAGATATTACGTATCAAGCTAATATCGCGCGAATCCATTGCAGCCTCGAGCATGGCTACAATATCTTTTTCTTTTTTTTCGTTAAGCGGCATTTTATGAATTTCTACGCGGCACCGAATACTTACACCCGGGAATTCACTCAGCCAACCTTCGCAGCTGCGATCTCACTCTCACCTTCCTCTATTTTTTCACCCCAGAGCAAGATTGTCTCATGGGGCGACCCCACCTCTGCCTCCATGCGCCTTAAGATGCGCTCCTGATCTTGGATTTCGGCTATGACGCTCTTAGCCTCATCCAGGCTACAGCCGAGGTCCCGCTCAACAATAGCTAGATCTTCGTTGCGCTCTATGTACCGATTGTAGGCTTTGATTTCTTTGGCTTCATGACCATAGCGTTCTTTGAGTGTCTGAAAGTGGGTATTGACTTTCTTAATTCGCACAACCATGCTTTTTATTTTGATTAGGCACATTGCCAACAATCTCGGGGAAATGCCGAGTTTCGCGGTGTGATCCGACGCAGCATCTTCGATTTTCCGAATCTCTTCCCAGCATTCCGCATATTTTTCGCTCTTATGCGTATAGCGCTTCAATGTCGCCTTCAATGAGCCAATCTGCTTATCGTATTCCACAACCGCGGCCATTTCGACCAAAAAATTGTCACGCAATTCCTTTTGAACCGATGCGTTTGTGGTATCGGCCCCATTTGGCGTGGCAATCAAATCTGTGATTCTGATCGTTCCATCTTTGAGCTTCTTCAACGCTCTGATAAAATGCGTCCGCAGCAACGATGTATGCAGTACGGCATCTTCGACCTTTTTTTGGCCGGCTACAATTTGCCGCGCTCGTTCAGTTTCGGTTATCATGAATACTGGTTCTCCGTGTTTCTGTCAGATATGGTGCGCTTGAGGGCTTCGTAAAGCCAATTTGCCTACTCTACAGAGGCAAATTATAAATTCAACGAAGGCGAGCACTCTAAATATTACAGGAAGCATCATTCGACCTTCCAAAATATAATTCGCCGAGAAAGCAATTTGGGCTCAAATGGCCTGAACCTCTCTATTTCGTCAATGAGTGTATTTCGTTGCTCACTAATTTCTTTTTCTATTCGATTTAGCCGATCAACGCGATCTACGCGGTCGAGTTCAGCCCGTTGGATCAGTGTCTGGTAATTTAGTTTGATCCCTTGGTCCGTTGCAATCCACATTGCCTTGCGCAAATCCTTTATCTTCTTGTCACACATTTCGATTTGATGCCGCCCTTCGGCGACATCATGAACGGACCTTGCATCGAGCTCTGTCGTAAGCCGGTTTATGCGTTCTTTCCACTTCTCCGTGAATTGTTTAGTGCGCAGGGCTAATTCTTTCTCCTCTACTTTTTCAAGATGTGAACGCATGATTTCTGGCATATCTGGAAAACCTAAGGATTCGCCGATTCCTAATTCGAGCAGAGCTTCAAGATACCTAATGTCGAAGGCTCTGCCGTCATCTAAGACAGCTGCCACCAATCGGATCTCATCACCCGGGGAAAATTCCGTCTCAAAACTGGTGAATTGAATAGCGCCGTGGCGTCCCCGGAAGCCTTCCAAACGCTTGCTCGTACCTGCCAACCCGACGCCGCCCAATGATACGACCCCTGTTTCCGACCGGACACTGCTAAATTTTTCCCATAGATCCCGTGTCAGAGTTTCGGTATTATTATCCAAGAAGCCTTCAGAACTCGCTTTTGTTAAGTATTCGTAACTATCGTCCGTCCACAAAACAAGGCCCTGCTCGTTAAGCTGAAGGGCATGCGGCTGAAAAGTTATTCGGTCACGGTAACCATTCATCGCAATTAGCTCATTTAGGTGAAATTTGCCGGGCAGAAAAAATAATGACGTCACGATCAACTGGAATGGATTCACTTCTTGGAATTCTTTTATCGATACGGCGTCAAACCTGCGTCGAAAATGGAGAAAAAAGCCGTGTAGTTGAACAAGCAGGCGAAGCTCAAAATAGTCAACTTGGCATGAAAAATATTTCTGCAGAACGTACCTTACTGTTGGCAGGTTCAAGGTATTTCCCGGGCACGCCTCGAGAACTTCTCGGACAAATCCACTCACCAATATTTGCGCATCAGCATCTAATGAAAAAAACCGCATGTGCCTGTACTTGCCTTCACCGCAAGCATAAGCATAAGGATTCTGGAAGAGTTTACTCAGCCATCTGACCTCGCCATGCCGTGCGGGTAGTAAAGCTGTCATCTCTCGCCAATGAATGCCTTCGGGGAATCTGAGGAGAATCGAGGCAATCTGTGCTTGTGAAGAAAGAGCAGAATTCAATATTGAGAATCGTTTATTGTCGTCAGGCACGATAACACCTGCGAATAAACCAGCTTGTAGAAAATCCCGCGGACCTCTGGTGGTGTTGGGAAACAAACGTGCGTATGCCTCGTGCAACTGCACTTCTGAAAAAGGCTGTTCGAGATTGAGCGCCACGAGATCGATATGGGAATTGATATCTTCGGCAGACCAGAATGCCCCGGTGATGCATCCCGGAGCGCCGTTTAGCAGGCTTTCAAGATACCCAAATGTCAAGCCAAGTGGGCGGCAGATTCTATTTTCTTGCAGCTCTAGCGATTCTGTATTCTTCAAGAGCAAAGCAACCATAGATTCCGCTGAGTAAAAAAGTCTGAATTTTGACAACGCCTGAATTTTGTTGTAGAGTTTGGCCTCTATTTGCTGCACCCGTTGCCGGGTGAGACGAAACTCGATCGCGACAGCTTCTAGGGTCAAGCCATCTTGAAAGCGGTTAATCTTGAGCAAATGCCGCTCAACGGGATCGCTAGAAAGGATGCTGAGCTTCTCTCGCGCAGCACTTATGCGCTGCACGACAGCATCTAAGCTGAGTGACTTAACCATGTCCAAAAAGGCAGCCTCTGCGAGTAATAAAATCTCGCTTCGTACAGCTTCCAGATTTGCTATCTGACTTTTCTTGCCGGTGTTTCCGATGAGCGCAAGACGATCGTCAATATACTGCAATGTAAAATCAGGTGGCAAGTGCTCTTTGGTTAACAGATTAAGAAATGCAGCGAGAGCTTCTGCGCCAAACTGCAAGACGTCAACCATGGCCGCCGGTGGCACCTCTGCCGAGTCTCTCTCCGCAGAACTTGGCATATCACTTTTTCAAAGATTTATATGGTCGAATATGGCACACGCAGACTGTGTCATCAGGGATTTAACACCTCATGAATATTCTTTGCATCTTTGAAATCAACGCCCAATGCCGAGAAATGTGCCTTGCCGCAATCGAACTTTTTGTTTTCGCTTTCACGACGCTTGTCTCTGTCCAGCGTCGACTTTGTCTCTCTCACAAGATAGAGCTTCTGCGTGGGATTATAGTCGCCCAAGGGTGTCGCGACTTTAAACGAACGGGGCATTATGTGGAAAGACTTCATATTAAACCACCTATTGCAAATTTCGAAAGTACGCAAAGTCCCGGTTATCCTGAACTTCATCGTGAGCGATCAAAAGGTATTTCCACGGCTTACCTTTGTATTTCTTAGTATGTGCCGTCGCATGCTCGCACCATTTAATTGCTGCGGCTTTCTTTGCTTGCACATCCAGATGATCGATCTCATTTCGTGCTTTTGTCTCCACGAGATATATCGAATCTTTCGTTTCAGCTACAAAATCAGGAATATACTCTTTAGAGTCATGATTTTCCTTATAGAATATCTTGAACTGACATTTAACCGGCTTAAACCATTTCTCGCTGAGGTTTTCCAGTAAGACAGCAAATCGACGCTCCGTATCCGAATCGAACTTCACAAAATCGTATAAGGATTTCTGAAAACCCGTAAAGATAATACGCCCGATATTTTGCTTATCAAAATTCCCATCTCGAAAATCTTTGGCCGATTCACCTTGAACTGCCGTGTACGCAGTTGGCAAGAGCTTAGAAAAACCATTCGATACACGAACATCAAAATGCGTTAACGACTTCGTCTGGTGTTTTACCATTTGGGCATAGATGATATTCACCAAATTTTTCTGATAGAAGAGTAAAACGTTTCTTACCTCCTCATCGTCTTTCAGATAGCCGCGCAAATGTGAAACAAATTGGCCGCTAAGGTCATACAGTAAATCCGCATGGTCGTCGTACGAAATATCGCCTATATCCATAAGGCCACGGACAATATCATCCTCCAGGCGTTCTTCTGTTTGTCCTGCTTCCTGAAAAGAAATTGTGGATCTCTCTCTTGTCCGCAACGTTTCAATTAATATATCCCGATTAACCGGTTGCCAACGGATATCTTTGACATCGAGTTTAAAGATAGAGTAACTAACAACCGTTTCACCGCGCGGAATAACCACAATTCGAGGAATATCGATTGTCTTTTCGACCCATAGCTTCGCCACTTCCTGGGCAACATCCACAACCTGCTTAGTTAGGTCTGATTCGGGCAATTCCAGCTGGTTTCCCTGTAACTGCTCAAGAGTGGCAGATACGATTGCGGCTTGAACGTCTTTTGTTGTCAGCTCTGCTGAAGAAGCCAACCCTTTTTGAGTACCTATCGCCCCCAAGACTGCCGTCGCAATCGTCTGTCGTTTTGGATCAGTGAAATCATAAATGGGCTTCTTGGCTGAAGCACTTTTGCTGCCATCAGGTGGCGATGCAGGCTTGGCACCGCCGACAATGCTTGCAATTGTCGATACTGCCTCGACTGTAACTAATGCCTTACTGCTATCTTCTGAGTCAAGGAACACGGACTGCAACTGAATCGGCGAATCTGCCTTATTGGCGTCGTCGATAACTTCCTGAAATTTATCATGAGCTATGATGCTGAGACGATCAATTGCCGCTTCACCTGTACGACTACCATAAGGAAGACGTAATCCTCGACCTATTGACTGCTCCACCAAAACTCTGGCCCTCGCTGCCTTAAGGGGAATGATGGTGTATAGATTTGTTACATCCCAACCCTCCTTAAGCATGTTGACGTGAATAACAATTTCTGTCGGCTCTTGATTGCTTTCAACAGCAAGTAGCTTTGCGATATTCTCCTCGCCTTCTTCGCCACCCTGGCCTGAATGTACCTGAATGACCTTACCTTTGTATCGCCCCTCAAAGAAATCAGTGGATTCAAGATACTGCTGAATTTCTGTTGCATGATTGATATCCCGAGCAATGACGAGTACAAACGGCTTTACAACTGGCCGTGACGTCTTAAAGGCATAGGTTTTTAGCTCGACTTTAGTCTTTTCGTGCACCCGAATGCCATCTTCGAGCTTGATTTTTTGCAGTTGTGCGGCATCAAATTGGCTGGCATCAAAATTCTTCTGTGTGACTACAGCCGGTTCTTTGACAAAACCGTCCGCCATAGCACGCGCCAATGGATAGTCATATATGACGTTGTTGAATCTCGTCAGATTCTGACCCACCGTGACCATCGGGGTGGCAGTTAGCTCAATACCCAGAATAGGCTTCAGGTCATTGATCGAAGCCATCCCAGACTCAGCCCGGTAACGGTGCGATTCATCCATAATGAGCACAAGGTCAGGCAAAGCCTGCAGATATTCAAAATAACTTTCGCCGATGTATTCATTCAGACGGCGAAATCTTGGCGTGGTATTCTTTTGTCCCTTAACTTTGTTGCTACGATCATTGATCTTTGCGAGATTGAAAATGTTAATCTGTATGTTATCCGACGAGAGAATATTGCCGCGCACGCCAATACCACTCTCATAGTTGTCACCGGTAATGATTTGCGGTGGATTAATACTGAATTCTTCTATGCCCTTAAAGACATACTTGCTCGTATTCGGTGTGAAGTCAGCAATGAGTTTGTTGTATATGGTGATGCCCGGCGCCAACACAAAGAAGTGTTTAATGCCATGCTCAATATGCAGATAGGAAATGAAAGCCCCCATCAGCCGTGTCTTACCGACACCTGTAGCCAACGCAAAACAGAGCGACATAAAATCACGATCAAATGCCTTGACCGTTGCATATTCACCCTGAATTATCTGTAGAGCCTGCTGCAAATCCGTATCTTTTGTGGGCTCTGCGATTTCGCAGAGCCTGGCAAGTATCTCCAAACTGTCCCTCTGGGGTTTTCTCAGGCTTAAGCGCCCTGCTATCGAATTTAGATTCTTCGCTGCCATATCAGGTATTCTCCTCATTGAACAAACTGGCAGGTTCTCGGTCTGCCTTAGGTGCGGAGGGCAGGTTCTCTACCGCCAGACTATAATCATCATGGCCCCACTCACACTTTTTCAGAACCGTATTGGGAATTTTCTTGAGAGTTAGATTAGAAAACTCGACGCCCTCGGTCATATAGGCTGTGCACATGATGAGCAATGTTCGCTCACTGCCCACATCGTCTGATAATGCCTGCAGGTGTTCGTGAGTCATTGTCTGCGTTGTCACGTAGATGAAATCTGTTTCTGTTGATTTGCCATGCAGCCAATAGACGGCCTCTGAGGGATCATAGCTGAAACCTTCGAGTTTGCAGACCGCTTCGGCGAGCATAACGGGATCGTATTCCTTATTGATTACCCAGTTGCCCCATTTATCTTTTGCCAGCAATGAAGGCGCAAGCTTGTAATAGCGGAAGCCACCACCACCCTGCCAGTTGGTTGACTCGGTGATGCCACCAGAGTCATCACCATCGATTACCCTCGTCATGCGGGGAATTATATGGGTATGACAATGTTCGCCAAGCTCTACCATAATCCAACGGCGGCCCATCTTATGCGCGGCAGCCCCCGTTGTGCCCGAACCTGCGAATGAATCCAAGATCAAGTCACCTGGAGCGGTCGCAAGCTCCATAACCTTTTTTATTAAGGCTTCGGGCTTCTTCCCGTTGGGGAATTGAACGCCACCTTCTTTCGTTAAATTGTTAAGTGGAAAACCCTCCCAATAAGTGCCTACCTTTTCAAATTTGACAAGGCGACTGCCCCTCTTCTCTGCAATGTCGCTTAACCATGCGATGAGATCGCAATTATTCCCCTTATAGTATTGAGTAATCAGCTGCCCCTTATTTCTGCCGGAGCGTGGCGTATATTCTATACTAAAGAAATCCCCCATGCCATTTACAGCCTCCAGCACGCGGGTGCGAATTGAACTCTGAGCATTAGTATCTCGAAATATTTTGTCGAAATATTTTCTGTAACAATCTTCCTCAGAAATGCCCTCGCTTTTCGACTGATTTGTAATGGGCACAAATTCTACATTGGCGTGGCTATAAATATTTATTGGCTGGCCTGAACCGTCTTCAATAGTTTTGAGGAATTCTCGGTCACCTAGAGACTTTAGAATTCTCGTATATTTCCAGCTCTTTCCTTGGTCTTTCATTTCCTCAATAAATTCAAAAAGGTCTTCCTCGTCATATAAGTCATTGAATTTCTGAAATCCACCATCACCGTCTTTGTTCCTGGCATAGATGAGCAAGTATTCTATATTCTTCTTCAAGCGCTTATCTTCGCCACCGCCAGAAGCGCCTGCAGTTTGTTTCATCTTAACGCTAACTTGGTTCAAGAAATTTGATCGGCCAAACACCTCATCCAGAAGTACTTTCCCATATGCCATTTCATCGTCGTTTAGCTGACAGAACAAAACGCCATCTTTCGTCAAAAGTCGCTGCAAAATATAAAATCTTTCACGCATTAGACTCAACCAGATCGAATGCTCTACACTATCATCATAATACTTGAACGCCTGATCTGTATTATAAGGCGGATCAATGTAAACGCACTTCACTTTGCCCGCGAACTCTGCTTCAAGCGCCTTAAGGGCGAGCAAATTGTCACCGAAGATCAACCTATTGTCAAATAGGTCATTATCTGTCACTTTGTGCTTTGCGTGATAGCTTTTCGAAGGGTCTTCTAACAGAATGCGTGGTTCGAGCCGAGCGCGATTTTCTTTGCCAATCCAAGTCAATTCGAGTTTTTGCTTTTTCGACATTTCCGTTTTCCTTTTGACCGCTACACAATCTGCCAGACGCATTGGAACAGCTCGGAAAAGTCCATTTTTGGCTGCATTCTGGCCTCAATTTCTGCAATGATGCCATTGCGCTTATTGTCAATTTCATCCTGAGAATCAAACAGCGTTTTGCGCTTTGTTGTCCTGAGCGCTTCCAGCTCTTTCAATTTTTTCTGATGGCCCAGCTTAGAATTCAGATCAAAAGCTGCGCCAGACAGCTTACGTGTTTCTCTTATTTCCAGATCAATTTCACGAATTTCATGCTCCAATGCCAGTTTTCGGTCGTCTGACCAGGCATCTAATTTATCGATCTCTTTTGAAAAATACTCGGCGTTCTTCTTCTCATTGTTTCGTAAAATAATATTCTTTTGGTCCTCCGTAAAGTTCTTGAGTTGGTAGCTCAATTCCCGCCCAATCTCCCCAATCATCACCTCTTCTCGCGCCGGGCAGCGCAGCAAGCGCAGCAGCGCCTCACTTTCGATGGCAACTCCATCATTTGTCATGCCCACTGCAAACAGCACTTCTTCGGTCTGCAACGAGGCAATCGTGAGTTTATGTACCTGCAAAACCCCGCTCTTACCGATCAGTGGCTCCATCTGGCTAATTTTCTTACCATAACCTGAATAATCAAAGATGATCTTTCCCGGCTTGATCGCAACATCTCTATACGTTTCAATAAGCGATTGTGCCAGCGGGTGACCCTGGCGATAAATGTAACCATCACTTCCGTTTTTCCTGAGAGCGTAGTGCCCCAATGGAATTGATTGATCCGTCAGTGGGTTGGCTTTCAGTACAAAGGCATGGTTCTCCTGATCAAAATCGGCCTCTGCGCGCAGCGCAAACCCAGTGAGCTTCCATAGCATGTCTTCATTCTTCGAAATCATCTCATTGCTGTTGATCAGGTTGAGCTTGAGTCGTTCAGCCACCGATTCGTCAAAATTGGTGAGCAGTTTTTCCTGTGTATCGGCCATGCGGTCGCGAATCTCTTCTTCCATCTGCCGCTGCAGATCGTCAAAATTGAACTGTATCTGCTCATTGGTCTTACAGGTTTGATAAATCGCCAGGACCCGCTTCTCGAAATCCAAGCCCGAACTGATTGCACCCAACACCTCATCACTCGCGCCGAACACGCCATCGAAAAGCTTGAATTTCTCTTTTAGCAGCTCATAAACACGCTGGTCAGCGGCATTGCCCTTATTCAAGAAATTGATGACGACAACTTCGAATTGTTGGCCATAACGGTGGCAACGGCCAATACGCTGTTCAATCCGCTGCGGGTTCCATGGCAAATCGTAATTCACAATCAGCGAGCAGAACTGCAAGTTGATTCCCTCTGCTGCCGCTTCGGTGGCAATCATGATGTCGGCTTCGTTTCTAAAGTGTTCGACGAGCGCCGTGCGCATGTCTGCGGTCTTCGATCCGGTAAATTTCTCTGAATTCTTATACTTCTTGAGCCAAGTATCGTAAATCGACTTAGATAATGGGTCGGTGTTGCTCCCATTGAACAACAGAACCTTTCCCTTATGTTGCGAGTTTTCAAGCAGATTGAACAGATAATCCTGCGTGCGGCGCGACTCGGTAAAGATCAGCGCCTTTCGGTTCGCTTTGTTGGCTTTCACACGCGTCAGACCTACATCGAGGGCAGTCATCAGCGACTCACCCTTTGAATTTTTCTTGATGCTCAACGCAAGCTCATGAAAACGTTTTAGGTCCGCCACTTCTGCCCTGATGCCGCCTATTTCTTCAACAGAGTAGGATTTTTCAGGTTTCTGTGCTTCTGCCTCATCTTCATCATCTTCCCATTCTTCTGCCATCTCATCGTATTCTTCGAAGTCTTGCCCAATTGCCTCAAGTTCAGCTTCAACCTTTGCAGCATCACTCTTGTCCACGATGCCCTGCAAACGATTCTGCAGCGTTTCTAGAGTGCCTGAAATGGCATGCGTTGATGAGGCCAACAACTTACGCAAAATCATGGTCATGAGTTTGCGCTGAGAATTGGGCAGGGCATACAAATCAGCTCGCTGCAAATATTCACTTACCAGATCATAAAGCTCGGTCTCTTCGTCGGTGGGAAAAAATTCCTGTGTTATCGCCACGCGATTGGGGTATTTTATGTATTCCGTCACCTGCCGTCTGAGTGTGCGAGAGCAGATCGATGACAGACGCTCTTTCAACTGCGTCAAATCATCGTCGTTTTTCAATTTGCTGAATTGTGCTTTGAAGCTGCTTTTGTCGCCGAAGAGATGCTCATCGACATAGAGGCTCAAACCATAGAGTTCGAGCAAATTATTCTGCAACGGTGTCGCGGTCAGCAAGATTTTTGGCGCTGCAGCTACAGCATCTTTGATGGCCACGGCAACCTTACCGCCGGTATGCACGTTGCGCAGTCGGTGCGCTTCATCGATCACGACGAGGTCCCAATTGATAAGCTTGATGTAATGCGCCTGCTTGTGCACAAACTGATGAGAACAGATCACGATGTTCTCGCCCTTTTGATCGAATGGGTTAACATTACCGGCCTTAATCTGGTCTTTCAGCAGCTTACTTTCGAGAATTGTCGAAGGTAAGAAAAATTTCTCTGCCAGCTCCAGATTCCATTGCTTTCTCAAATTGGCCGGCGTCACAACGAGAATCTTACGCTTTTTCTCAGCCCATTTCTGCGCTATCACAATCGCCGCTTCAATCGTCTTACCCAAGCCGACTTCATCAGCGAGAATCGCCCCTTTCGACAGCGGTGATCTAAACGCAAATAATGCAGCTTCCACCTGATGAGGGTTCAGGTCGACCTGCGCATTGCTCAGCACTGCACCGAATTTTTCGAGACTGTCCGAAGCAGCCTGACGGCTCAGTTCATTGGCAAAATATTTAGCCTGATAGATGGTAGACGAATTCTTCATTTCGATCGGCACAGGGCGGCATTCCGTAAAAGGCCGTAGGAATGTAAATTTTAAAGGCGCTGGGCTATCCTTCTGCGTGCCCAATGCGCCCACAGCCTGTAATGAATTCAAATTCACCGAATCGATGTATACACAATTGCGGCAGAAGATGGCGACACGGTGATGTCGCGAAGTTACCTATTAATTTCAAAGTATTGGGCTGCAATCTTCTGCCGAAAATCTGTTTGCGTTTCTATCTGACCGTTCGAGAGCAGAGTCCCATGCCCGGCTCCCCACAAGACGAAAATACGGCGTCGCCGCAGCACATGACTATGAAACGCACCATCTCGCAGGCCGGGCCTGCGCACAAACAAATCCATGGCTAAAAATCATTGGCACGAGCCATATCCGAGCTCCCTCCCAGCGCTCGCTACGAAGTGCGACTATGCGGTAACAAAGATCAAATCTCTCCTCCGCCGCCGAGACTGCCCAACCCTGGCCGACCTCTATCAGCCAGCTCGCGGCAAAATGGCGCGCCAAACCGATATTTTCCATCAGCAGGAATATGAGGCAAATACAAGACTCAATGCACGCGCGAGGGTTCAGAATGAGCTCAAAGGCTTGTACGTTTTCGCCGAGCTGAACGCAAAAGGTCAGGCTATGCCATGCTACGTTGGTATCTCACGTTCGATTTTTCGCAGACTCAGGCAACACGGCTGGGGCAAATTACATAATGAGGCGACACTAGCTTACCTTAAGGCTTCAACCGGCCATCAATACACTGGCGAGCGCAAGCATTTTCCATTGGCGAAAATTGTAGCAGAACAAGAAGTAATCCGACGTTACCGCGTGGCGATTGTTCCCGAGACTCTCGATTATGATTTGCACTTCATGGAAGTGTATATCGCGGGTAAATTAAAGACGCGCTGGAATAGCTTTAGGACACACTGAGGATTCTTATGACTGAACACATGAAGAATTTTATTGAAAAACAAATTCAGGTAATACGTAAGACTTATATTGATGACCCGATGCGTATTGTTCAGGATTTTCATACGGAGCAAGAAAAAGTATCAGATTACAACGGAAGACAACTCCTCGAGATGATTCAAAATGCTGATGATGAGGCCGAGGA
>Ga0154020_10002063_pt1 | contig 24459 bp, 4 predicted proteins | sample Klosneuvirus_201_FD_109709 | JGI IMG/M metagenome (GOLD analysis project Ga0154020, IMG submission 109709) | Active sludge microbial communities from wastewater, Klosterneuburg, Austria - Klosneuvirus_20160825_MG | ecosystem: Engineered > WWTP > Aerobic digester > Activated sludge | place...
AAAGAGTAACTAATGATTATAAGTTAGATCCAGGTTCATATCCACGAAAGGTTATGGATTTTTGGAGAAATAATCTTAGCAGGAAATTACAACAATATCATGGTAATGATATTAATGGAGATCCTATAACCTCAGACTTATCAGAATATGATATCCAAAACAAAGATCTCCCTCCTATTATACTTAATAGTAAATTACCTAAAATGCAAAAAGGTAGTACTGTAGATAAACCGAACGGAGGGATTAATTTACTTGGTATAGATAATCTAGGTAATAAGAAAATTATGGAAGCCAATAGAAAAATACCTTACAGATTTCCATTTGTTAACGATTATACTATAACAGATCCCAAAAACAAAAATAAAAAATATCCTCTTGATTCAAAAAAAATCCAGCAAGTTATATCAACAAGTATAGGAATGAATTATGATCCTAAAACAGCTTTAGCTTTAGCTCTTCAAGAGACTGGAATAGGTAGGACCGATGATAACATTTTTCATATTATTAGTAGAAAATTTGATAAAGAACCAATAGAATTAACTGGTAATCCTATAGAAGACGGAATAAATATTGTAAAGTATAAGAAGAAGTATGCTAATTCTCTTGGATTTAATAGTCCAGAACTTGAATTACAGGCATTTAATGGGCTTGGTAAGGTTTTTAGAAATACTGAAAGAAGATATCATGGATTTGATATGGATAAAATTTATGGAGTACCTATTCCTAAAGAAGGAATAGATATGAAAAAAAATCCTTTATATGGTAAAAGAGTAATTCAATTAAAAAATGACATTATAGATAAAGACCCATATATAAATAAATTAATTGATTATTACGCAGATTTTTATAATAATCCTGATTCTGTATATTATACTAAAAATTCTGAGTTACCTAATGTAGTAATTTCAAATAAAGACCTTCCATTTTTAGCATTTAATAGTACATTACCTAAATTATCTAAAAAGCAAGATGGAGGGAGATTAGTTGATAATGTCCCTGAAGGTTATTTACCCCTTCCTAATAAACCTAATTATTTCTATAAGACAACAAATAAAGATGTACTATCTCAGGATAATCTGGCTGGTCAAAAAGCTTCAAGTGAAGAATGGAATAAATTCTTAAATAGCCCTAAAGGAAAAGTTTGGAAAGAAAATCAACAAAATACAGATATTGTTTATATTCAGCCAAATCAACCAGTTAAATCTTTTGATGGTCAGTTAATATATAAATTAGATAATAAACCAGCAGGGATGTATAGATGGAAGACAAGAGATGGGAAAATTCTTTCTTCTAATAATGGGCAGTTAAATGATAATTTAGTTGAGTGGTCTGATGTTGATATGTATGGAAAACCTACCGGGAACATACTCACGATTCCAGGAGATGTATTTAGTAATAAGATTACAAAGGGGGTTAATAGGTTATATGATGAAAATCTGTTAAATACTTATAGAACTCCTTCTTTAAAAAAAGGAGGAAGTTTAAAAAGGTATCAGGGACCTGGGACTTCTTTTATAGGACCAAGACCTCAAAATTGGTTAGCTTCTCTTAATATGTATGATACTGATATTAAGCCAGAATTATGGAAAGAAGCATCATCTTTAAATAATACAGAATTTGAAAAAGAATCTCCAGTTAAAGTACCTTCTAATTTATTACTGAAAGATGGAGAATCTCTGGAACAAAGAGAAGCAAGATTAAATAAAAAAGATTCTGATTTTGACTATTGGGGTACAGGATTAAATACTATTCTTGCAGCAAATGGATTATTAAGATGGGCATCTAACAATAAAGTAGAAGGAGAAAAATATCAAAATTATTTAAATCAAGTACATGATGATGATAGTTTTAATACAGTGTATTCAAATATGAGTAAAGATTATGGTAATGATTCTTATAGAACGTTAAGGAAAGGAGGAAAATTAAAAAAATATCAAGATGGGGGAGATGATAGTTATGATGAGGAGGATGATGAAGTAATTTCTCTTTTATTTGATGATAAAGAAGAATCATCTTCATCAGAAAAAAATAAAATTACAGAATCAGATATAAATAATCAAAGAAAATTGCTGAAAAAAGAAAGAAAAAAATTACTTGAACAACAAGAAGAAATTGAAAATAATACTATTATAAATGAGATAATATCTCAACAATCAAGGAAATCTAATTATTATGGAGAAGAGGAAGGAGGGGGAGGCAATTTTCCATCTTCTTCTTTAGAGAAAGCTCAAGTGTATAAAAATTATTTAATTGAGAATCATGGATTATCAAATGAGCAAGCTTCAGGATTTTTAGGAAATTTATATGCTGAAAGTTCACTAAATCCATCTATAATAAATCCTACATCTGGAGCATTTGGTTTAGCTCAATGGTTAGGTTCAAGAAAAAAGAGTTTATTGAAATTTGCAAAAGATAATGGTAAAGATGTAAATGACCCATTTCTTCAATTAGATTTTGCGGTAAGAGAATTGAATACTACTCATAAAAACAATCATTTAGATTATAATTCTCCAAAATCAGCAACTGTAGGTTATTTGAATAAATTTGAAAAACCTTCAGAGGAAGAGAAAAGAAAGAGTTTTGCAAAAAGAGTAAATTTTGCAAATTCTATATACCAACAAGGAGGAACATATGATCTTTCTTTAGACGAAGTTCAATCACTTATTAATCAAGGATATAAAATAAAACATTTATAATGAAGATAAAAATAGAAGCATTACCTGAAGAAAAAATAACAACTTCTATAAAACCTATTAATAGGGAAGATGCAACTTTAGAAGCTGAGAAGGGAGAGATAGTTTATGATCCTAATAAATTAACTCTTAATAAAGTATTAGGAAAAAGACATGCCCAAAGAGGAACGCCTTTAAATTTACCAGAAGGGAATTTCTTATTTTCAGATTATAATAAATTATCAATTAAACCAAAAGATAGAGAATTGATGCAGTTTAAAACTGGAGGAACAAAAAGATTAACTCCAGCTAAACTTCTTGAAAAAGAAATTGATATAAAGCATCATAATACTATGATTAATATTTTACAAAAGGGGAAAGGTGACGAAATTACACAAAATTCTGCAAATTTAATGTTATCTAAAAATTTAGAAACAATAGGAAAAACTGCATTTTTGCAAGAATCAAAGAAGAAATTTCCTGATGGCATTCCTTCTTTCTCACAAGGTTCTGCCCCAATTTTCTCAGATGAAACATTCAAAGAAATGAATCAAGCTAAACAATATAAATCTGGAGGATTATTACCAAAATTTCAAAGTGCTGGATTTTGGGATATTCTAAAAAAATACGGTTATGTTCAGCCAAAAAAAGGCGAATATTATAATCCTAAAAATGTTCCAGGTTATAATGATCCTACTTATATAGGGGCTGTTGTAGATTGGTTAAACTATTATAATCCTTGGAATGCAGGAACTGGTCAACAAGCATTATCAAAAATAAGAGAAGAGCAATCAAAAAAGTACCCATGGACTGTAGATGCAGCAGCAGACTTAGATTTTTTCAATTATAATAAAACATATGATAAGGGTTATGTAGATAAAGGTAGAAATTATTATGATGCTTATGCTATAAAAACCCCTAGAATTCTAAGTAGTTTAGATGAGTTAAACGATGTGGTAAAAAATGAGAATTGGATTAAACTTGATCCTTTTAAATACGGTCCAAATAGATACTATAAAAAAGATCCTGATTCAGGAGGTAGAGCAGTTTTTACAGAATTAAAATATAGTCCAGAAAAAATATCTTCAAAAACTAATAATTTAATAAACGGGCAAATAAGACCCCGTATTCTATATTCAAATAATCCTTCTTCATCAAGTTCTCCACATTCAAAAGAAGAAGAAGAAGATTTGCCATTACAAAGAACTAATTATAATATTGGTCTTACTGGATTGGAAAGATTGAATGCAGCTTATCCATTTTTTAAAGCTGCAACAGTTAAAACCTTATGGCCTCTCAGACAACATCAAGAATCACTTATTACAAGTCCTAATTATGCCTCAGCAAGACCTTATCTGAATAGAATAGATCAATCTTATTTTAATACTGCTCAATTAGCAAGAATTAACCCTAATGCATCACAATCAATTCAACAGTTACAAGGAGATAGAATAGATCAATCTAATCAAGCAATTGCAAATGTTGAAGAACAAAATAGACAAACAGGTTCTCAATTTAGAACTAATATAGCAAATGTTTTAAATCAAGATGCTTCTGCAAATAGGCAACATGATTTATCTTATTATGATCGTGTTCAGACATCTATCCAAAACAGAGATGATATGAAAGATTATTTATTTAACCAAGGTTTAACAAATTTAAATGATATGATTGCCCAAAATCAATCATTTAATTATTTGTTAAATTCACAACCTCAAATTGGAACTAATGAATGGATTGATAGATACGGAAGACCTACAAATGATAGAAGTAAAGCAGTTGCTCGTAGAGCTAGAACAATAACTGAATTTATACCTGGATTTTTTGGGAATAGATTATATAATCCTACAACATTTAATGTTAAAGATCTTCTTTCTTATAATACAGGTTTATCTGGTTCTAACTATAATTTTATTCAAAATGAAATTGATAGATTAGATAAATTAAGAGAACAGGCTTCTCCTGAAGAAAGAAAAGGTTTAGATTATAGAATAGGTAGACTTTATTCTTCTTTATTTAGAGGAAATTCATAATAAAAATTAATATTTTTATATAGATATATAAATTAATAAATTGCAAATATTTAAATAATGCCAGTTACTAGTTATATTAGAAATAATGATTATCTCCCTCAGCAATTTAAGCCTTATAATTTACCTTATAATGCAATGATTCAGGCTGCTAGTACAAGAAATCAGTACTTTCTTCAGTCTTTATCTACAATGCAATCTGCATGGAAAAGAATTGACGGTCTTGATCCTCAAAATATTACAAATAAAAATAATTTAAAAGGTCTTAGAGATCAATATGAAAAAGATTTTCAAAAAGTTGCTAATTCTGATTTAACAGTTCAAGGAAATCAAAATAAATTTAAAGAAATAGCAGATTCTCTATATGATACTTCAGATCCAATAAAAAACTCAATATTAAAAGACCACTCCACAAATGAATTTTTTAAAAAACAAGCAGCTTTATCAGAAAAAGAAAGAAATATGAATGGAGGGAAAAATTGGAATTCTGATAATGATTTTTTTTGGAAAAGTTCTTATGCAGACTATCAATCATGGGCTGAAAATGGGGATCCAAATAATATAGACAAGATAGAAAAAAGGGAATTTATTCCTTATTATGATTACAGAAAAGAATTGAAAGATGTAATGGATTTATGTCATGAAGATTCTCTTAAAACTCAATCTGTAAATTCTTCAAATTATATGTTATTTGATAATTTTTCAAAAACATCATTATCAGAAGCAAAAGCTCAATCATGTTTAAGTTTATTATCACCACAGGCAAAACAACAAATTGGAATAGGGTCATTTAAGCAATATTATAATAATCATAAAGGTTTACTTTCTGATTATAAAAGTTATTTTGTAGATAAATCAAAATCAGATATGGATGCTCTGAATACGAAATATGCAGCAGCATTATTATATAAAGGTAAAGATCCTAAAAAATTATCAGAAATATCAGAATTAAAACAACTTAGGGATAATGCTGTATCCAAATATAACGAATCAATTGAACAATGGTCATCTATTATTGGAAATAGTTCTGAAGAAGATTATGTTAATAATAATTATAAAAATCTTTCTTTTTTAGTAGGAAATCTTAAATTTACAGAAAGGGCAGCAAAAACTTTGTCTTGGTATGAAATAGAAAATAAATTAACTCAAAATGCAGCAGGGATAGTTCAATTTAATGCAATTAAAGAAAATTTACAAGAACAAGTTAGATTTGCAAATGCTCAAAAGTTAGCAGAACAAAAACAAGGATATGAGCAATCAAATATTATATTAAGAGGAAAAATTGATTTAATGAAGGAAGGGACAAAATTAAAAGTTAATTCAGATGGAACTTTTTCAGTAGAAGATGGTGAAGATCCTTCAGAATACTTACCCCTTGGTTTAACTCCAATTCCAGAAGAAAATTCTTATTTAAAATTTATGGAAGAAAAAGGTAAAATTTTTAATTTACTTAAAGAAAATGCGGCATCTATTATTTCCAATATAGAAAGTATCTATAAAAATAATCCTAATCTAACTGATGAACAAAAAATAGCTTTATCAAAATACGATAAAACTTCAGATAATTATACCCAGTTATTAAATTTTATAAACGTTTATGATAGATTAGGAATAAATGAACCAATAATAAATTCCACCCTTGAAAATTTTAGGACTAATTTAAAAAAATATAGAAATATTGAAATTAGGGAAGTTATCCATAATAAGGAACTTGCTAAATATGGTCAACAAGCAGTAATAGTAAAGTTACCTACAGGGAAAGAGGTTATGTTTACAGATGATGAATTTAAATCTCTTAAAAAAGGTAATAAAGTAAAAGGTTATACTAAATTTGATTTTACAGATGGAGCTTTAAATTATTCCGAACAAACAGCTATTACTAATAATAATAAGTTTGAAAGAGCTAGAGATCTTGAATACCAAAAAGATTTTGAATTTGGAACAAAATATTATACTTATATTCCTATAAAAAATAAGGATAAAGATGAAGAAAAAACAATTTTGAGTAGATTAAACCTTCCTTTAGATGGTACATATTCCTATACTAGAATGGGTAGAGATAGACATGGAAACATAGTTACACAAATAACTAAAAAAACTGATGATGGTACTGTAACTTTAGATGAAGATGAAATGAAATCTCTTAATTCTGTAAAAGAAAATGTTTCAATAGAATATTTCTCAGATGAAACTAAAAAAGGAGGAAAATCAGCATTTTTTAAAATTTCAAATTTCAAAAATGCTCTCCCTGATTATTTAGACGGTGAAATAAATAGAGATTTATCTGCATATGTAACTGCTTATTTACCAGAAAAAATAGGATGGCTTGATAAAGATAAAGTTAAACCTTTTTTAATATCGGGAAAGGAAGGTAAGGAGTTTTCAGTTCAGATAGGCTCTATAAAAAATCATGAAGGAGATATAGTACCAATATTTAAAATATCCCAATATACAAATAATGGATTAGTTGAAAATCCTATGACTTTTTATTCAATAGAAGAAGTTCTAGCTTTAACATCAAGATAAATATGATTGATAATATACAAAGTACTTTAGAGGCTGGATTTGATCCACAGGCGTTAGAAAAAATAAATATAGATACCCAGGAGAGATTAAATACTCTTCAGGAATCTCTATATTCAGGTCCATCTCCAGAATCATTTTATCCAAAAGTAGAACCTTTCATCCCTAAAGATCTTAATACTGACGATTTATTATTTTCATCTAGAAATAATATTAAAATAGATGATTTAATTAATTCTGATGATCCCGATAAACAAAAAATATATTGGGATTATATGAATAATAAAGCTCTTAATTCTGAGGCTTTGAAATATAACCTTTCTGACTATGTGTATCAAACAAATCCTACAATGAATAAATTGAAAGATTTTGGTTTTGGTTATGATATAACAAAAGAAGCAGTAGAAAATGAAGATAAAGCATACAAATTAGATAAAGATTCTCATTGGTGGATAACCAATGCAGCTAAATCATTAGGAAAAGGTATTATTAGATTACCAGGTCAAATGATATTAACTGCTGCTAAAGTTGGTGCTAAATTAGCTGCTGTATATGATTATATATTAAAAGATGGAGAAGATAGAAGTTTATTAACAACCATAGGGGATAATTTTATGGTTAGAACTATACAAGATTTAGATGAGAGATATAAAGAATCTTTCTTAAGTAGTCTAAAAAGTTCAGAATACGACAAATCAGGTTTTTTTAAAAAAATGGGAATGTCTCAATTTTGGACAGATGATGCTGTTGATTTCGTATCTTATTTATTAATAAGTAGAGGTGTAGGAGGATTTCTTTCAAAATCTTTAGGTGGAGTTGGAGGAACATTAGGAAAAGTATTAAATGCTAAAATTCCAGGAAAAATTGGAGGGATAGTTGAATTTTTTGGAGGTGCTAGAAATATTTCAGGATTAACTTCCTGGGTTGCAAATACTTACAACGAAGCCTTAGATGAAACAACCAATCAATATAAACAAATAGGTGACGATCTTAGAGGAAAAACCAACCCTATTACAAATAGGACATATACACCTGAAGAAATTCATGATAAACAATCAAAAGCTGCATCTTTAGTATTTAAAGGAAATCTTGCTATTCTCTCCTTATCAAATGGTCTTGAAAATAGATGGATTCAAAGAGCTATAGGTAAAGAATTTTTAGATAAATCTTTAAAAGATATAATAATAAAAGAAAATGGGGAAGCTATATCTAAATTATTTAAATCTCCTTTACTTAAAACAATTGCAGGTAATCAAATAGGTTCGAGATTTCTTTATTATGGTCCTGAAATAGTTGAAGGTTTATTAAGAGAAGGATACTGGGAAGAAAATGCTCAAACAGCAATTACTCGTTTATCTGATAGACTTTATGGTAAAGGTTTCTATACAAGAATCGGAAATGATGGAAGAGAATATGATGAAACTTTAACTACATCTGGTAATAATTTTTTAGATTTTTTTAAACAATTAGGAAAACAAACAAGTGATGCTTCAACATGGTTAGGTGGAGAAGGTGATGTTGAAGTTGCTACATCAATTGGTACAGGAGGATTAATTTCTGTTGGAGGAACTGTGGTATCAAATAAAATAGCACTATCAAAAAGATATGATGAAAATACAGATGAATATAAATTTAAAATATTTAAAAGTGAAAGAAAAGATAGAGAAAATAGAAAAATAAAAGCAATAAATGAAATTAATAATGCAAGAGAAAATTTTCTTTCTTTTAAAGATGTTTTTGATTCTGAAGGTAACATAGATAGAATAAAATTAATATCGAAACTTCAAAAATTTGAAGATTTACAAAATAGATTTGATGCCACAGAAGATGTAGAGAATCCTGTTATAAAAAAGGATTTACAAGAAAGATTATTTTCAGAATTAGTTTTAGCTCATTTAAATAATGGTACATTTGAGCAATTTATAGATAGGTTTGGAAATAAGACTCCTGAAGAATTATCTTCTTTTGGATTTACTCCTGATTTAATAGGAAATCCGGAAGAATTAAAAATATTTGCAAATAAATTATCAGAAGAATATAAAAAAATTCAAAATCTTGAATTTGGTAATAAAGAAGGATTAGAACCAGAAAGATTTAATAATTATCAATCTTTGCTAAAAAGCAGGTTATTTCAACTTCATTCAAATGGTATAATAAATCAGAATACTTTAAATAGAATGAATGAATATTTAAAAGAGAAATATGAAGATGTAATTCCTATTTTGGTACAATATGATAATTTCGAAAAACAATATTCAGAATTAGAAAAATTAGAAGATAAAGACGGTTCTCTTTTAACTCAAAAAGATATAATAAAAGAACAATTAAAAGACCTTCAAGATGAAATCGGTATAAGAATGGATGATCTTGAAAAAAGAAAAGGTAATCATATATCAATAAATTTTAATTCGGATATACAACAATTAGAAAATATAAAATCTTATCAAGAGAAATTAAATAAAGAGTCAGAAAAGTATTTAAATGATTTATCAAAATCTGTTTCTACTTTTAGGGATGAATATAATGCTTATAATAAACTTGAAGAAAAAGAAGAAAAAGCAAAAAAAGGTGAGGAAGTAAAAGATGAAGAGAAAGTAGAAAAAAAGGAAGAAGAATCCGAAATTCAAAAAAAAGAAGAAGAAGTTGATAAAAAAGTAGAAGATTTAAAAAAAGAATATATAAAAAATGGAAAAAGTGAGAAGGAGGCTGAGGATTTAGCAGAAAAAGACTTATCTGAAGAAGATAAAGAAGTGTTAAATAATCGAAATAAAGAAGAACTTAATAAAAAAAGAGATTCTGAAATAAGATCTGAAATTGATTCTATAAATAATTCTAATGAACTTTTTGATTACTTTAATACTTTAAGTAAAGAAGAGCAAGATAGAAATGTTACTTATTTTGATTCAAAAATTCTATCTTTAAATGTAGATAGTGAAGAATTAACTCCTGAAGAAGATACTGTTGAAGAAAGATTCTCAGGATCAAATATGCCGTATAGAACCATTTTAAAAACTAGTTCTAAGGATACTGATGATATAAGTCCAATAGAAGAAGTTTTAAAGAATAATGAATATGATAAATTTAGAATATTTTTTATGGAGACTACAAACATCGAACAAGATATTTTAGATTTAGGATATTATTTTTCTTTAGAAATGGATAATTTTGAAGAAGGTAATGTTTCTAATCTTTCAAAAGAAGAATTTGAAAAGGTAAAAAGTGTAGTTATTGTATTAAAAAATAACAAAGGAGAGAATATTAAAATATCAGAATTAACAGACGAATTTCAATCTATAAAAGATAAAAATGTTATTTTTCAAATAGATAATCCTTATAGAGAAGGTTATAAAGAAAAATGGAAAGAAAAGGCTAATATTAAATTTGATAGAGAAGGTGCTCCTGTAGATATTACTCTTAAACAATACGAAGAAGAAGCCGAATTATTAACTAAGGCTTTTGAACTTGTAAAGAAAGGAGAATCGGTTAGAATTTCACCATTATCAATAACTCTTCCTGCAATACTACAAACAGATAAGAATAATAAAATTATTTATAGAACATTATCTAATATAAATAACATTAATATAAAAGGAAGAAAAGTAGAAGTAAGTCTTGAAAATGGAATAATTTTAACCGCTTACCCCAAATCAATATCTTCATCTCCTATAATATTTGATAGAATAAAAGAAGTATTGGAAAAAGAATATGATACTAAAGAATCTGCTGAAAATATTAGAAACATTTTCTTAAATAGAGTAATGAGATCAACATTTGACAGAAGATTCATTGTAAAAGAATTACCAAATAAAAAATTTAAAATTTATCCTATAATAATAAAAGATGGAGAAGAAATGAATGATGAATCAGTTCTTTCTGGAAAAAGATCTTTAAATGTTTCAATAGAAGGTTTAAAAGGTAATCTAAGGTTCTATGAAAATTCAGAACCTATTACAAAGGAAGAATATATAAAACTTCTTCAAAATTCGTTTGAAACTCCATATAAAATTATATATGAAGAAGATTTAAAAACTCAATACTTAGGAAAAATAAGTTCCTATCTAGAATTTATTTTTGATGATCCTAAAGTAATATCCTTATCTCAACAAAGAGATAAAAATGTAGATACATTAAAAGAAAAAATAAAGGGTAAATTTAAAGAAAAAAATCTTATTCCTGTAGGTCAAGCTTATTTTTATAATGGTGTTTTTGTACCTAGAGTATCTTCAATAAAAGAAAAATTAGATGTAGTTTATGGTACACAATATGCAAATAGAGGAACTTTAATAGATTCGGTTTTTAGAGAATTTCTATCTAAAGATTTCAAAAGGGAAGATTTTAGAGAATTTTTTCTAAATGAAAGGAGGAAAATAATAGCAAAAGGTCTTCCTATAGATGAATTTTTAAATGATACTATAGATAACTTATATGATAACTTTAATATTTTTAAAAATCATAATCCTAATCTTCTTTATATAACAGATATCCCTACATTTATTGGAAAAATTCAAGGTAAAGATTTTTCTGGAACAATAGATATATTAGCTATAGATAAAACTACAAATGATATTTTCATTATAGATTTAAAAACTCAGAATAAATCTAGAATAAATGATTATAAAAATAATGGATATTATAAGAAAGGAGATAGTATTCAGTTAAACGCCTATGCAGAATTAATAGAACAATCCACAGGTTTGAAAATAAAAGGAATGTATATATTTCCTATAAATATCAAACAAAAAGGGAATGCTTATACTGAGGCATTTTTAGAAGATAAAGATAATATATTACTTCCTGTAGAAAGAGTTCCTTTAGAGTCCATAGCTAAAATTCCAAATGAAGAACCAAAAGGAAAATACAATTATAAATTTAAAGGAGAAATTACATACAATGGAATAAAAATTCCAATCGAAAAAAGCTACATAATTTACTCAATTATAAATGATTATATTAAAGATTATTTTATAGATGTAAGTAGAAATTATATTGAAGATCCTGATATAGGCATCTATCCTATAATTAGAATACTTGGTGATATGGGAATAGAATTAACTAATCAAGAAGATAAAAACTCTTTAAAAGAATATTTTGAAAAATTAAAAAATTCTGTAAAAGGTGAATTAAAAAATTTCCAGAATATAGAGCCTGATTTCGAATCAATTCATAGAGAAGAAAATCCTGATTTCAAAGAAGACGAAGTAGAAAATAAAAAAGAAGAAGAAATTATAAAAAAACCAAATGAAGAAAAAGAGGAAGATGATGAAAAAAATTACCCTCCTATGGTTGATTTAAGAGGAGAAGATTTAGTTAGAGAAATGGTAAATGGAAAAATGATTACAGATTTTACTCCCTTTGAGCAAGAACTTATTAATAGAGTATCATCAGAAAGAAAAAAAGAAATTCAAAAAGAAGAAGAAGAATTAAATACTCAAGAAGTGGAAAATCCGATAGAAGAAGAAAAAAATGAAACCTTTAAAGAAATTAAATTGCATGATAATGATAATTTAGAAGAAATAAGTTTAAATATAGACGGCAAATTTATTACATTTGATGAAGTATCTGGAGAAATTACAGAAGATGGAAATAAATTCATAATTTCTAGGAATACTCTTAAAGTTTTATTTGAAAGTTATAATAATAAAGATGGGGCAGTTAAAATAAATAATTCTACAATTGATTCCAAATTAGGAATATATGAGGTTTTTTCTCTAAAAAGATCTACACAAGATAAAGGTTCAAATATAAATACTTCATATATATTTAATCCTGAAGGTGAATTAGTAGGAACATTAGAAGATTTGGATATAAATGGAGGAATAATAATAGATAAAAAAGATTTTACAGATAATACCGAAAGTGATATTTTAAATGCGCTTTCTAAAAATTGTTAAATAGTTATGGCAATAGGTTGTAATGTTTCGGAGATAAAATATAAAAATGTAAATGAGGCGTTTACCCCATATCAATTAGAAAGATATGGTAAAATAGTAAATGTTTTTATATCAGATATTTTATTTAATAGAGGAGGAAATAATATATATAGCATTGAAGATTTAAATAATCCTAAATTAATAAAAAAGATCTATTCTAATATATATATTTATATTAATAATATAATAGGTGCAGCCGAAGGAAATAAGGTTGATGATTTAAATCTTCCTACATTTTTCAATAGTGAATTTTCTTCTAATTTAAAAAAATCAGTTATAAAAGATTTAAAAAATTTAAAGGATAATTTCGAAGCATTTAAATATTTCAATATAGAAAATGGAGGAATTTTTAAAGTAAAGGATTTAAGAGAATTACAAAATGAAAATGAACAAGATTTAGGTGAAGATTCTGATCCTAATAATGATGAGGAATTGTCTGAAACTAAACAAGAATTATGGGATAAATCTCCAAATGAAAGAGACGCTTTTTTAAATTCAAGTAATAATATAAAAATTTTATTCAAATTATTATACGAAACTATATATGATAAGAGAACTAAAAGTTATAAATTAAAATTAGATTCAGACGGACTTCCTGTAAATTTATCAGATAAAGATGCTTATAATCTATATATAAAATATTTTAATAATATCAAATCTGAAGAAGAATTTTTAAATAAAATTTTTGATCCTACTACTGAACAAATAATACCTTATGTAATTCAAATAAGAAATTATCTAAGATTAAGGAACCCAGAACAATCAGATAAAGATAGGCAACTATTTATACAATTAAGAAATTTATCAGCAAAACCTGAAATTAGATCAGAAATATTAGTTACAAATTCTAATGTTCAAGGAGATACATATGATTACATGTCAAATCCTATTACAGGTAATCGTAGAAAAATTATGGCTGTTTGGGATAATAATTTTAATTTAAAAGATTCAAAAAATAAAAATTCTTTTGGTAAAAGATATTTAGTTAAAGAAGATGTAAATAAAGATATATCAAGAGTAGATAATGCTTACAGTATACTCTCTAATATCGGGATAAATTTATCAAGATCTGTTATAAATACATTACCAAATAAAAAAGACATTGATTCTCAGGTAAAAAGAATTGCAGAGAATATACAAGATAAATTATTTTTAATATTTGATACTTATAAAAATGTCGATGATTCTATAAAAAGACAATTGATAATTGAACCTATAAAAGATCTAAGAGAAAATTTTTATAATAACCCTATTATAAAGAATAATAAAACTTTATTTAAAAAAATATCAAATACTTTATCTAGAGATATAAATACACTACTGGATATAGAAAGTGAAATATCTTCTATTTCTCCATCTCAAAGTTCAAAAAATGCAGCTGGAGAAATGATATATAATATTTCCAATGAAACAAATATAACATTTGGAATAAATGCACTTAATAAATCAAATAAAATATCAGATCTTTTAAATAATCCTGTAGCACACGGATTAAATTATAATCCTTATTTTAGAAATTCAGCTTATAGAAAATTTTTATTTGATTCTAATGGTAATAGAAAATCTTCAAATCAATTACAATTAACTTATATTTCAGGCTATGAAAGTAATATAGATGGTTCAAAAAAGAAACTTATTCGTAAACTAAATTATGTTGAAAAATTAATTTTTGATTTTAAATCAATGATTGGTTTTGGAAAAACTGATGTAATGAGATTGTCAACTTCAAATTCTTATCCATCCATAGCAATGAAAACTAAAGGTTTTCTTGGTTTATTCTCAAGAGAAAATCAAACATTTTTTAATTTTGAAGATTTTCAAAATGGTGTATTTGAATCTGTAAGTGTACAAAATCAATTTTTAGGGTATTTAAATTCAGAAATAGAAAAAATAAAATCTTATTCTAAAAAGAAAAAAGAAAATCCTCTTCTATCTGAAACTTATGGTGAATTTTTATTATTTGAAAAATTAGATAAAAAGTTAAAAGATAAACTTTTATCATTTGATAGAGATATAACAAGAGAAGATTCCGTATTTAATGATTTCAAAATAAGCTATCAAAAAATATTAGAAGAAAAGGTAAATTCCTTTAAAAAATTCTTCTATAAAGAAAATATAGAATTTAAAGAAATGTTGCCTTCCAATCTTCCTAAAATATTTAATCCCTATGGAGAAGAAGGTACATCAAAATTAGATCCAAAAAAAGCAAATACTATACTTAACTATTTTGTAATAAATAATATAGTTCAGAATATGGAATTCAGTATTTATTTTGTTGGAGATCCTTCTAATTATGAAAAAAAAGAAGGAGATATTACAACCTCTGACTTATTTAAAAGACTATCAGCTTTATCTTCTACAGCAGAAGCTTTTCCAGATATATCAAATACATCAAATACATTAATAGATAATTCTATCTATTTTAAGAATAGATCATTGGAATCAAGAAGATCTAAAGATAAAAATAAAATTTTTACAAAAAGGGATCCTAAATTTATAAGATCTTTTATGATAAATGAACCTTTATATGATGGTTCTTTTAAAGAATATTCCTCTGAAAAAGGAAAAGCTAAAACGGCAGACGGATCAGGGTGGATTAGTATGGATTTTTTATATGAATTATCAATAAGGCAAGGTTGGAGAAACGGTTATACTGATGAAGTTTTCTATTATGAATCTTTAATATATAAAAGAGAATTTACCTCTACCCCTTTAAATAATTTAGAATTAATGCAGATTGCAGATTTTGAAAAAAAGCAAATGACTAATCCTGAATTGTATGCTATTCCTCCTATGAAAGGAGGTTATTTTGGAAATATAGTTAATCAAACTATAGACGGAAAAGAATATGATAAATTTTCACTTGTTCCTTTATTACCTTCATTTGTAGCATCTTCATCAAATAAAACTTTAAAAAAATTGATGAACGATATGATTGATAATCAAATAGATTATGTAAAACCTCCTTCATCAAATAAAGGATTTAAATCAAAAATTATAAATTTATCAGAAGTTTCTTCAGAAACTCCTGATATTTTATTCAAGGAACTTTTCAAATTACAATTAGCGTATTCAAATGAATCTTCTATTGATACCGCTATACCTACTCAATTATTAAAATTAATATATAGTAATCAATTTGATAAAGGTGTAGCTAAATCAGAAAAAATTAAAGATTTATATAATGATTATATAAATATATTAGGATTAATAAAAAGAGAAAATGTTAATAGACTATTTGAAGAATTAGGTATTAATTTTAAAGAAAATGGAGAATATTTAATAGATTCCGAAAAGTTTGTTAAAAGTATATACAAACAAGCAATCAATAGAAATCTGGACTCTAATATATTAAATATTATAAAATATAATCCTGAGACAAAAACATTTAATAAAAATCCCGAACATTTTGGATATGGAAACGAGATAGAAAAATTATTATCCGGACTTATAGATAGAACATTAAGAAGATTTAAAGTTAATGGGGGAGATTTTGTAGTAATTTCCAATGCATATTCAGATAAATTAAATTTTTATACAAATGAAAAAAATAAAATAACTTCTTCGGAATGTAGAATAACTTTTACAAAAGAATATACTAAATTATTAAATAAAATACATCCTGATGGAAAACCTATAGGTAATTTATATAGATTAAATGTTTTATTAAAAGATAAAGATTGGAGAAAAGAAAATAAAAAATCTTTACAAATTATAGTAGATAGAGTTCCTACCCAGGAACTTAACTCTATGGATTTTTTAGATATAGTTGAATTTTTACCTCCTTCTATGGGAAATGTAATACAATTACCTGTAGAGATAGTTATTAAAGCCGGTTTAGACTTTGATCACGATAAAGAAAAAGTTCTTCTTCCTTTATTTGATGATAATGGTGAATATGTTGAATTTCAAGGAACAAGAGAAGAAATAGAACGTAATTTAGAAAAAGCAATTCAAGAAAGAGATAAAAAACTAGAAGAAAATGATATAGATTTTACTGAATTATACAAAACTTTTTCGGAATCTCTAAAAGAATTAAGAGAAAATATAGATTGGGAAAAGGTAGATTTAAGTAAATTAAAAGAGCAAATTCAGTTGTTAAAATTGAAAATTGAAAGTTCTGCAAACGAAATGCATTTCCTTTTAAATGAAATAAATTCTATAACAAAATTAGAAGGAACATCTGAATTAGAAAGTTCAAATAAATTATTTGATACTATATTTGGTGAATTAAATACAATAGAACTTTCAAAGGAAAGTCTTGAAAATGAATATTTTACAGAACAATCTGAACAAGTTCAGAGATTGAGAGATCTTCAATCTTTACAAGATGAAAGAGTATCTCTTATACTTAAAATTCAAACTCATTATAAAAAATATAAAGATTTTGCTCAAGATGTAAAAGATAAAGAAGATGAACTTATAAAAAGAATAAGACCTTATCATGATGAAGTAGAAAGATTAAGATCAGCAAAATATAATTATTTTAATAGTCTATCAAATCAAATTATAAATAATTATTATAATTCTCTTAGTCTATCAGATAGATTTGATAATTTAATTAGACCAAACTCATCTGATAAAATAAAAAAAATATCTGAAAATATAGAAAAATTAACAGAAGATTCAAAAAAATTACCTTCGAAAGATTTAATTTTTGATTATTTATCACAATTAACTGTATTTGATATATATAACACTTCTAAAAATATGTTATCTCCTTATGCTAAAATAAATACAGTAGAAAAGGTATTAAATAATCAAAATATATTATTAAATAAATATACGATTGATAAATCTTCTTCTATAGATAGAAGAACCAAAAAAAGAAAATTAGGAAAAAGAATAGGTTTGAATCATCTAATTCTTTCTCCGGAAGAAGAATATCTAAATACACAAAATTATAAATATAGCATATCCTCTATGTATGGAGTAGATGGTTCAGAAATACAGGAATTTAATTCACAATCAATTAACGCTACTGTAGATGCAACCAAAGATCCATTTTTTATTAATTTGGGGATAAATTATGCAAATGTAGGTGTAGATATTTTATTTTCATCATTATTTAAATACCCTAAAAAGAGAGTTGCTCAATTTTTAGCACATCCGGTAAATAAATTATATTCAAAAATAAAAAATAAAGGAAGTGAAAGAGATGCTATTGGAGAAATTGCAAATAGATGGAATTTACATAAAATAATTACACTCGATAAAGTAGAATATACAATAGAAGAATTTAATTCAATAAAATCATCCTTAAAATCAAATGTATCTGAATTTAAATATTCTCCTAAAACTCAAACTTATAAAGGTGAAAATATAGAGATATTTGTAAAATTCGATCCTATTACTGATATATATTCAAATAATGGATTAAGGGATTTTTTATTGTTATTAAATCAAGGTATAGTTTTAAAAAGTCCTTCTATTAGTAATATTTATATAGGAAGAACACATATTTCTACTTATGTAAATGACTTAACAAGACCTGGTACAGATATTTGGGAAAAATTAGCAAATCCTAAAAATGATGCTTTTTCTGAAAAAGAATCTGATTTTAGTAAAGAAGAGTTGATTAGATTAGAATTAATGACGTTTGCAAACTTCTTTTCTTCCATTAAATTAAATAAAGCTTTTAGGCAACTAAGTTCATATTTATCATTTGATACTAATAAAGTAGATGGTATGTTTGGACTTTTAAGAAGAAGAGAATTGAGAAACGACATTTTAAAATCTCAAATGATATCGGAAGAAGATTTAATTAAACTTGAGGAGAAATCAATTGTGTCAGCATTTAAACATGATGATTCTATAGAGGAAAGTTTTAAAACTGTAAATCCTACAACAACAAATTTCTTACAATCATTATATAATTTATATGAGGAATATAATAATACCTTTCAAGACAAAAATCAATCACTTATCAGAAATCTACCTATAAGAATTAAAAATGATTTTTTATTTTCAATAATAGCAAATTTTGGAGAGAAAGTTAAAAATGGAACAAAATGTATAACAACTACAGAAGAACCTGACATAATAGACAGATTAAGGACTGCTAGACTAAATCCCGATTTTGAATCTATATTTAAAAAGCATACTATTTTAAATGATTTAGTTGGTCATTTTACTTATATTAATTCAGAAAATAAATTTTCAAATATACGATTATTAAAAAGTACAACTTTATCAAAATTAGAAAGAGAGTCATATATAGAAAGATTTACTAAGTTATTTAAAGAAAATAATTTTTCAAAAGATAGTAAAGTTAATCAAGCTTTTAAAAGATTAGTTAGGGATTTAGGTGATGTTGCAATAGCTCAATCTGGATTTCAAGAATCATTTCTATCTTATAGAGAATTTATTCCTGTAGATTTTTATTATGAGGATTTTGAAAAAGCTTACGAAGAATTTAAAAAATTAACCCCTTCTCAATTATATTATTATATTGAAGATTTTAAATTAAAATTTAAAGATAATAATAGAGAATATTTTCCTAAAGAAAAAAAGAATATGTTGGGTAAAATTTGGAAAGATTCGAAAAATAGACTGAGAAATATAATAAAAAATTATAATATAGAATTAGTTGAAGAAAATACTATTATACCAACATCAAATATTTCAATAATTGAAAAGTTCGATCTTGCTGCAAAATTACCAACAATAAAGCAAAATTTAAAAGATGGTCAGGCTGGAAGAATGATGCTTCCTCAATTTAAAGGAAAAAGCACTATGGATTTAATATTATCTGGAGATAGAACAAGAACAACTCGTTCTAATACAGAAGTTGAAAGGATGATTAGAGATTATAATCCTAAAGATGGAGATATTTTTAATTTGAAAGGTATGATTATCCGTCAATCAGATAATGCAGGAAATTATGTTTTTACAGAAATAACAGGTGTATATCAATTTACTCAAGAATATCAAAATGAAACTTGGGAGAAAGAAGGATGGAGAAAAGAAGTTACTGATAAATTAATAGGTCAATATCCTATAGCAATAGAATTTAGAGTTGTTAAAAGACCTTCTGAATTAATGACTATATCTGAAGATACAGGAAAAGAACAAGTTGAAATTGTAAGTAATACTCAGGAAAATTTAAATAAAATTATAAAAAATAAAATAATAATAAAAAAGGAACTACAGGATGGAACTTTAAGAAAATCTGAATGGAATGGTTCTATATATTTTATAACCTCAGATAATAAAATAATGGGATCTGGAAAAACTAATCTTGGAAAGGAAACTATAAAAGATAAAAATATAATAGAAAAAGTACTTGCAAAAGCTGTACCTTATAAATCACAAAATTGCGAATAATGGCTTGTAAAATAGATATAAAAAATACTATAAACAAATCTATAGATAATAAAGTAGATTTTGATTTTTGGGGATATTCTTTATCTCAAGCTAAAAATCTAACTAAGTTTATTAATGATATTTGGAATACAAATATTCTCTCATACTTACAAAGAGACGGCAGAGGGTCTTATCAAATATTAAAAGATGAATCTAAAATAGATGAAGCTGTAGAAATTGAATATAATAAGCAATTAAAAGCAGAAACTAAGATAGCTGAGATTGACAGAGAGATTAATGAAAGAGATCTTGGTATAGATGAATTTGGAGATAGTAATCCTTCTTATGAAAGAGTAGATTATAAAAATGTTTCATATCAAAACAGTCAGTTTAAACCTGACAATAAAGCTAAGACAATAGAACAATCCAACACCTTATTTGGATTAAATACTCAAAATCAAGAACAATTAGAGTTTCATTTAAATACTTTGAATGCAGTATCTCAATTTCTTGAAAATGCAGGGATTGAAACCAGATTAATTTCTGAATTTTTATCTCAAGATGGTAATGTTGTAGAAGGTGCTATTGCAGCAGCTAACTTTATAGAAGGTACAGTAGATATTATTGATGATTTAGAAAAGGGTAGAGCAGAAGCATGGAATAAACTACCAGAAGAAGCTGCACACTGGTGGTATAGATTGCTCGACAAAAATTCAGAATTAAAAGATGCTTTATTAACTTCAGCTCTAACTGATAGAAAAGAGGAAGAATTAAGAAACTCTTTATACGGAGAAACATATAAAGATGGACCAAAGGTAATAGGTAAATTAGCTTTAGATTCTAATGGTAATGTAACTTCTAAACCAGCTTTATCTGCAATTAGAGAAGAAGCTATTGGACAACTTATAGCAGAAGCTATTAAAAGAATAGAAACTAAAAATGCAGCTCCTGAAGATTACTCATTCTTTAAAAAATTCTTAGAATGGATTAACTCTATTATAGATATTTTTAAAACTACTAATCAAGACCCATTTGAAGTAGCAGCAATGAAAATTCTATCTTCTGATATGTCAGATTTAATGACATGGGAAGAATATAGAAAGGTAAACAATATAGTAAACTTTGCTGATGTACTTACAGAACAATCGGTAGCTCCTGTTGATTATACTCTCATCGAAGATATTGGTTTTATAGGAAGTACTTTTATGGAAGATAATTATGGAAATGCTACTTCTGGGTATAGGTTTCATTTTAAGGATTCCAACTGGGTTCAAAAATATGGCAATAGTTCTCCATCTTTTTATACTCAACAAGAATTAGATAATTGGGTATCTGTTAATATTAAAGAACATGATATTAGGCAAAAGCAACAAATACAAGAAGTAAGGGATAATCAAATATTCTTTGATAGATTATTAAATAAAACATTTAGAAAAAAATCTAAATTTTTACCTAAAACTCTTAGAAAATATTATGATATTATAGATGCTCAAAATCTCAATCAATTAAGAGAATGGAATATCTCTCAAGAGTTACAACAAATAACTAAAAAACTATCTGAACAAGAAAAGAAACAAATAATAGAAACTAATGGTTATACTAATATTGCTCCTACATTAAAAGTATTACCTGATTTACTAAAAAAATATGGTAGAAAAACTACTCCTGAAATAATTAAACAGGAAATAGAAATAACCAATAAATTAGTTAAAAACGAGATTACAAAAGAACAAGCTACTGAACTTAGACAAAAATTAGAAAATAAAAAGAAAGGAAATTCTATTGTATTATCTGAACCTATCAAGATAGATGGTGCTAAAAAACAAGAGCTTTCTATTCTTAACGGTATCAAAGAAATGATTAAATTAGAAAATCCTAATTTAAAATCTATTACAGCAGAAGAATTTGTTAATGAAGCACATAATTGGTTACAAACCAATTATTTATTAGGATTTGCTAATGAAAAATCTCATTTAAGTTATAGAACAGACCAAACATTTAGTTATCTATCTGATAGACAATCTAATGAAGATGTAGATATAACTAATATGACAGAGGAAGAATTACAAAGACTTCCTTTTGAAGAAAGACAAAGAATAGCTGATATAATAGGACTTACTAAACAAAATCCTGATGTATATCATAATAAAGTATCTTTAAGATTTAATGATAGCTATCATGAAGATTACGGACAAGATGCAAATCATTTTGCAAAAAGACCTTCTGCTTGGGGCAATCTTACATACTTCTATTCAGGTAAAAATAAGTGGAAAGATGCTGTATTATTACATGAAATTCAAAATGATAATATAGAAGCTCTTAGAAATTTTAAAGCTGAAAAAGTAGATTTAGAAACTTCTTTAGGTAGATATTTACAACAACTTAATACAGATTTACTTGATAATATTACACAAATAGAATCTGGTGGTAAAAGAATACAGAAAAAAATTGATATAAGTTCTAAACAAACTCATATTCAATTAAATTATCAATTACAACAGATAAAAGACTTACCATTAGAACAAGGGTTACAACAATTAAAACAAAGACTTAATGAGGTAATAGAACTTCATAAATCAGATACTTCAAAAGATATAAATAAAGCACAAGAGGTTGTAGATAGAGCATATTCTCAAAGAAGAAAATTTCAAGATTTTCAAAGAAAAGGGGGTATTAAATCTTTACTAACTAAAGAAGAATTAAATAATTTAAGAGAAATTCTTAATATGTTAAATACAGAAGAAGTAATGACTGATGCTGTATATATGCCTGAAGAAAATCAGTATGAACCTGGTTATCCAACTATTAGAAATTTAAGAGAAAAAAAACAAGCATTTACAACTCAAACACAACAATTACAGTATAAAATAAATAATAAACTAAAAGAGCTATATGGTGATAAAGCACCTATAATTACTTTACAAGCACCTGCTAAACCTTTACCTAAATCTCAGAGAAATATGAGAACAGTAGGTTCTGGTGAAAATCAAAGAAGAATAGGTGGAGCTTCTCAAGAACTTAATGAAAATGTAAATTTTTTAATTGCTTATTCTGAAAAACAAATAAGTACACAACTCTCTAAAAATATAGAAAATAGTAAAAAGAATTATATATCTGTCAGAAATGCTACTGTTGCTAATAACTTTAATGTAGCCCTTTCTAAAATAACTCCTGAACAATATGCTACATTAATAGAAAATTATAAATATAATGAAGATTTATTAGATGGATTAATTAAAAAGCAAGCTCAAAAAGATATTGAAAAAGAAAGTGTGGATATCTCTAAGTTAAGTGACGAAGAAATAGAAAATCAATTAATTCAAAATCCTAGAATTATAGACCCTCTTGGTTTAGAAGCTGCTTTTGACACACGTGATAATTATGAATACCTTTTTAAAGGTAAGAAGTATAAGAGTAAAACTGCTATTCCATTATCTAAGAAAGAAGTTGTTCAAATGATAAGAGCTGAGAGTGATAAAAACATTAATATTGCTGATCAACAAGAGAAGTTTGAAGATTTGAAACAAAAAGCGTTAGATAAAAAAGAAGAATTTGAAAAAAACTATGGTAAAATAGAAGAAGAAGTAAAGCAAACTCTTGAAGTGGAAATGAATTACTTTACTCCACTTGTCCACCATCTCATTCAAAAGCATATTAACCAATATGGTAAGGATTTTCCTATGTATTTTAGTGGTTATAATATTACTAAGCTTACTCAAGGAAATGATAGAACTGCTATGATATATGCTGGTAAAGATGAAATTAATATTGTAGATAAAAGTAATTTTACTTTAGATAAAAATAGATATGAATTTACAGAGGGATCTGAATCATGGCAGAAAAGTTATTATAAAGGAAGTATAGATTCTCTTCCTGAAAATGATGAAAATATAGATGAAAAAGAATATGAAAAAGCATATCAACAAGCTACTGAACGTAGAGCTAAAGAAATAAAGTTTGAAGCTGCTCAACAAATTGGAATAATTCCACTAGTTTCTT
>Ga0154020_10002064_pt1 | contig 24457 bp, 15 predicted proteins | sample Klosneuvirus_201_FD_109709 | JGI IMG/M metagenome (GOLD analysis project Ga0154020, IMG submission 109709) | Active sludge microbial communities from wastewater, Klosterneuburg, Austria - Klosneuvirus_20160825_MG | ecosystem: Engineered > WWTP > Aerobic digester > Activated sludge | place...
CCATTTGCATCCGGCGTGATCGTGTTGAGTGCATCTGCAAAGCTTTCAGCAGTATAACTGTAGAGCGCCGAAAAGCTCAAGAGTGAATATTTTACCGTAACTCCATTTCTGGAGGTCAAGTCCGGCACACTCTCTACTTTGTTGCCATTAATATTGACGTTTACTTTACCTGATTTTATGGTGGCATCTTCATATCTCGCATTCATTAATGAGGTCGAGGTAAATAAGGAAAAATAGACTGCACTTCCTAAAATAAAATCACCCTGTACAAATAATTCCGCACCGGCAGTATGTGAGTTTCCTATATTGGTTCTATAAATGATGAGGTTGCCCGCGGTGTCCGTTTGTGCCAGTGTACCCATCCGGTTGTTATATTGAAGATAAAATCCGGTTAAATCCCATCGTAAAAACTTCCATTTCCCTCTGAAGCCTGCTTCGAGATTATACCCGTATGCATCTTTCAAATGCTTATCTGTGATCTCGTAAATAGAGGCGGGTACAATATCCTTAAATATGACGGGGCGATACGCTTGAGACCAGCCGGCATATAGATTCATATTACTTGCTACATCATACTGCATACTCACACCGAAAAGAGGGATGGTATGCTCTATTGTTGTGGGTAGTTTGGACTCATCATAGTAAGTGGTGAATCCAGTCATATTGGTCTCACCTTTCTCAAATCTTGCTCCTGTATTGACTGAAAATTTTGGTGTAAGCTGCCAGCGGTTTTCTGCAAACAAGGCAATGTTTCCTGACTTATAATGCAGGTCACGGCCCCAGCCCGGTGTAACTAATGTAAGATCGAAATCACTACCGGTGGTGCCTTTGCCTTGTTGCTGACGATGCAGATCATTATTCATATATTGTATGCCGGCAGACAAAGAACTGGTTTGATTGAATAATCTATAGGATTGTAAGATTCGCAGCTCAGTGGTATAACTATTATAGTGATCTATATCTACTTGTCGATTACTATATTGTAAAGTAGTGGGCAAAATGGCATCTACTACTGTAGCAGGCTTATCAAACATTGCACTGTTTCTCGACCCAAGTATTGCTGACGTGGTGAACTGAATTTTAGTCATTGAGCTCACATTCCAATTAAAGGTGAGAGAGGGTACATGAATATTGGGATTATAATAATTTCTAGAGCGTGTGGCTGCTCGTGGGTCTGCCTGAAACATACTGTCTGTGAGTGGCCCGGGTAGGTGAGTAATGTAATTAGAGTGTGTCCAATCCAATTTTAAATCAATATTTTTATTGATGTCATAATAAATTGAAACTCCTTCTGCATCAAAGGACCCATCACTGTTTTTTCTATACCCGGAGATCCGCTTCTTATTGAACCAAGCCGAATATCGAAATTTGCCAATGGCGCCGGAAAGTGCATTATAAGTACTAACCAACCCATATGAACCAACGGTGTTGATACTTTCAAATGCAACTCGCTTAGCAGTATTCGGGCGCTTACTGATGTAATTGAGCATACCTCCAAACTGTGCTCCATACTGCAATGAACCCGTGCCACGCACCAGCTCTATACGCTCTACTGCCTCCATGGGAATATTATAGTGGCTAGCCGGATAACCATACATATCGGTATTAGTAATTATTCCATCTTTTCTGATATTAAATTCCCATCCTCGGTGCGGATCCAGACCGCGTGTAGATATATTCATCTGATTACCCGTTCCATCCATATCGTACACAAATATTCCCGGGATCTTAGCAAATATTTGCCGACCATATTTTTCACTGAGTGATACGTCTTTCTGGGTCAATTCTATCACTTCGCTTTTCTTTCCGGAATAAATATAGGTGCCCTGTATTGGATCTAATTGCTTGATATCCTGTGGTATCTTTATCGCATGAATATCCACTGGAGAGAGCCTGAAATCTTTAATCGTATCAATATTGTCCTGGCTGAATAGTGTGATATTTATTATACATGAGAGTATTATCACCAATAGTCCTTTCATCGAGTATTATTAAAAAACACAAAATTAATTGCTGATACTACACTATATCCTTAGATAACATCCATTAACATATCCCATAAGTAAATGAATTAGTACACCTCTTATTTTGTAAATTGAGATGCCTTGATTGTAAATAGCACACTTCACTTGTAGTTAGTGCGCCGAATACTGTTAGTATTTCAGTCCTTTAAGTGCTCATTTTATCTTAATATCTCAGATCCAATGTGTTTTTAATTGAGTTTCTTTAACTTTAAGGACAAAAAGTTAGGGACCTATAAGGTTTTTGAAATCTTATAGGTCTTCCTTGTAATAAAGCATAAAAAATGAATACTTATTATCAGAAATTGTTGCCAAATAATATTTACCATTTATTTTCAAGGGCAGTAGGCAGCGAAAAATTATTATTGACACCTGATAATTACTTCTATTTCCTCAATAAGCTGAAGCAGCATACTTCTTCTGTGTGCAAAATATTTTGCTATACATTGCTGCCAAATCACTTTCATATAGTAGCAAAAATTGAGAATGAAGAATCAATTGCTCGTCATTTTAAAATCGTAAAGAAAAAAGCCTTTAATCCGGCAGAAAACGATATTAGTGACTTTATAATGGAGCGTTTTAGTAATTTACTTAATAGTTACACAAAAGCTTTTAATAAGAGAGAGAGCCGAAAAGGCGCCTTATTTATGGATTACATGAGGCGCAGTATTGTAAGCAAAGAAAGTGATTTTACTACTTATGTATGGTATGTTCATAAAAATGCGGTACATCATCAACTTACTAAAAAAGTAGGTGACTGGCCATTTGATAGTTATCAAATTTTAATAGGTGATTCTACTACTCATTTATTAAGAAATGACATTGTGCAATGGTTTGGTAATAAAGATCTTTTTATCGATTTTCCCCAACAAGAGATACAACCTAAAATAAATATACAAGAAGTATAACAATAAAGACCGATAACCAAGACCGATAAGGTTTTTGAAACCTTATCGGTTTAACCAACATTTTTTTCGTAGATTAATGTTCCAATAATTCACCAATATGACTCCACTATCAGATAATACCAATACCTCCGGAAGATTCCGGGTATATTCGGCCTCTGCCGGCTCCGGTAAAACCTTTCGACTGACCATAGAATATCTAACCTTCGCTCTGAGAGATCCACTGCATAATTATAAAAAGATCCTGGCTATAACATTTACCAATAAGGCCACCAGAGAGATGAAGAATAGGATCATCGAAACTTGTAGAGCTTTTAGTCAACCACTTCATCCTTCAGTCGAAAATAAGAACTACTATCCCATCTGGAGTGAGATTCTCAAATCAACAGGTCTTTCCGAATCTAAATTGGCCGAAAATTCAAGGCTACTGTACCATCAGATACTTCACAATTACAGTGACTTCGCTGTAAGCACTATTGATAGCTTTTCTCAGAGAATCATTCGTTCCTTTGCGCGTGAGCTGAATGTCCAGGATAATTTTGAGGTAGAGTTACAACAATCATTGGTCCTGGATGAGGTAGTAAACAGGCTTTTGAATGAAGTGGGTGTCGATAATGAGATTACAAAACTGCTCACCAGTATCAACCGATACAACCTAACCGATTTTGACAATTTCAATATTCGCGATACGCTCTTAAGATCGGCAGCTATCATGTTTCAGGACTCAAGCAAAAAGTTTATCGCGGGACTAGACAAGATTTCTTCTAATGATTTGCTGGAAGTGGGAGAGCGAATTTCTAAAAAGAGAGGGCAATTGCGTCAACAATTAAGAGATAAAGCTTCCGAATCACTTAGATTGATTCAGCAGGCAGGTTTGTCAATAAGTGATTTTGCATATGGATCCTCTTCTTTTGTAAATACATACAATAAAATTTTGTCCGGAGATTTTGACCTAAAACCTAGATTTATTAATTCAATAACTGATGATAATACTCCCTGGTTTTCAAAAGGAAAAGAAAAAGATATCTCAAGCATTAAACCGCAATTAATTACTCATAGCACAGAAATAATTGATTTGGCCGGTGAATTTAATATATACAACTTTATTCACAAAAACTTCAGACAATTAGCGGCTATTACGCAGTTAAGAAAGATGTATAATAATTTTAAAAATGAAGAAAATATTATTCTCATCTCAGAATTTAATCAACTCATTTCCAATGAAATTGCCGATCAGCCAGCTCCTTTTATTTATGAAAAAATCGGTGCTCAATTCGACTATTACCTCATCGATGAATTCCAGGATACCAGCGTAATGCAATTCCAAAATATAGTCCCCTTGATGACGGAGAGTCTCAGTCGGGGCGGCGGAGAGAGCCTGGTGGTGGGGGATAGCAAGCAGGCTATATATCGCTTCAGAGGCGGGGATACTACACAACTAGTGAATCTTCCGGCACTCATGGGGAGTGACGCTAATCCAATCTTGAGAGAACATCAACTCATATTGGAACAAAATCAGAAAAAAGAATCTTTGCCCAAAAATTTCCGAAGCAGGGCACAAATAGTAGAATTTAATAATGATTTTTATGAATTTATAAATGAATCAACTGCTTTAATCGCTCATCATCCGGTCTATGAGAACCAAAAGCAAGAAATACACCATCGGGGTACTGGTGGGTATGTGTCTATCGAATTATTTGACAAAGATTCAAGTAAAGCTGAACCTTATGAAAATGAAATAGCCGAGGAATTAGAAGTTCTTAGTGCAAATGTATTGAGTCGCACCATAGAGGTGATTAACCAAGCCCTCACCAGAGGTTATTTTCTTAAAGACATCGCTATCATATGCCGCAATAATAAGGGGCTCCAGCTCATAGCACAGGCTCTTCATGCCAATCATATAGCTGTCATCAGCCAGGAAGGCATGTTGCTGACCAATGATATTTCGATCTCACTCTTTCCCTTGCTCTATGGCCACTTTACAGCACCGGATGATCAGATAATCCTACTTGAAATTTTTACGAAGTTAAAATTCCTTGGCTTACTTAATGTTGATTTACACACCCTCAATAAGCAAACGCTCCACGCTGCAACCTTGTGGGAAAAATTAAAAGTACAGGGTTTTGACCTTGAAGAAATACTATCTAAAAATTTACTTGAAGCCTGGGATCTATTTGAATCAAAACTTCCAAAAGATAAAATGTCACCACTTTTTCACGGCTATTTCAGAGAGGAGATATTTAATTTTTTACAAAAGTGGGGCGATGATTTTAATCTATTCTATAACTGGTGGAATACCAATAGGGACAAACTTTTTATCGGCAGCCCAGAGTCAGTAGATGGTGTGCAGCTACTCACCATTCACAAGGCCAAAGGACTGGAATTTAAAATAGTCATTCTACCACTCACCAACTGGAAGATATTAAAGGAGGAATCATTCTGGATTGAACTAGAAATGGAGGATTTCACTCCCCTTGATGCAGTATATGCCGGCATCAGTGAAGCAGAAGGACAAATCCCGGGACTTGATCTCGCATATAATGAGAAATTGCAAAAAATTACCCTGGACAATTTAAACCTACTATATGTCGCAACCACACGCGCGATCTCTGAATTATATATTTTCTCTGATAGTATAGTAGAGAAGAAAGGTAAAAAGGAAGAGCCGGATTTAGGTAAAATGTCATATATTACAAATTACATACATGCCTATTTAGAAAATAAATCTATTCATCAGTTCCCCTATACCCTTGGTGCGCTGACCCAACCCGATTACGATGATCGCCCTACTAGTATTTCAATTCCGATTGATACCGAAAAAACTACAGGTGCACCAATTACTATTAAGCATCGCTCCACTACCATTTGGGATGATACCAAGCTCGATAAGATTAACTATGGCACTACCATGCACGCATTGTTGGAGCATATTATCAGCCCGGAGCAAGTAGAGCAGGTAATCAATCAGGCTGTAATAACAGGCCTACTCTCTACTGAGGATAAAATAGCTATTTCGGTATTAATTAATAAACTAGTCACTCATCCGGAGATCAGTCCTTATTTTGATTCTGCCCAGCGGGTAAAGATAGAGGCTTCTATTATCACTCCTGAGGGCAAAGAATATATACCGGATCGAATATTAATACATGATGATCGACGGCTTAGCCTGTTGGACTTTAAGACGGGCGAACATAAAAGCAAGCACACTCAGCAGATCCAACATTATGCTAGTCTATTAAGACAGATGGATTACAAAGTTATCGGCCTTTCACTAGTATATCTGGACCCGCTTGAAATAATTCATGTTGAACCCACTAAAATATAATCCATAAATGAAATCCAATCATTTCCTGTATAGAGTAGCAGAACGACTACTGAAAATTCAAGAATCACATCCGCGATGCGCAGTAGTTTTCCCTAATCAGCGCCCGGGTTTGTACTTGAAGAAGATATATATACCGCAACTCATAGAAGCACCCATTTTTGCCCCCGAAATATTGACACTGGAAGATTTGATGAGTCAAATTTCTGGTTTAAATAAGCAAGATTTATTAACCCAATTACTCCTTTTATTTAATACTTATAGAAAAAGCAATAATGCCTCCGGGGATTTTTCCCAATTCATAGATTGGGCTACCACTTTTATTGCAGATTGTAATGATATAGACAATTCGCTTATTAACGCTTCTTCTTTCTTCAGATTTTTATACACTGATAAGGAGAGTGCACGCCAATGGTCTCCTGATGAAGATACTACAACTATGCAGGATACTTTTCTGGCTTTCTGGCGAGATGCTGATCTTATTTACCACGAATTTCAAGATCAATTGTGCACTATAGGAGGAGGGTATACCGGATTCATTTATAGAAAAGCTATAGAAAAAATAGACACTGATAATTATGAACCGACATTTGACTATATCCTATTTGCAGGATTTAATGCGCTCAATATTGCAGAAGAAAAATTAATTGACTTCTATCTTTCTTCCGGGCGAGGTGAAATCATTTGGGATACAGATTCTTTATATGCCACTGAGTCAAGTACAGAGTTTAAAGCTGGCAATTATTATCGAAAATACATTCAAAAGTGGCCGGACACCGTCTCCTCAAAGCTTCAAAGCATTGGCGCTGCACCATTGGACATACAACTCATCCAGGCACCAACTAATGTATCTCAGTGTGATGTGGCGGCTGATTTATTAAAGCAATTGATAGATAAAAATGAAGACGTTGATTTTTCCGGAATCGCCATTATACTGGCTGACGAAAGCCTGTTAGAGCCGCTCATACTTCGACTGCCTTCACAGATCGGTCATCGTGAACTACATTATAATATCACGATGGGCAAATCGCTGGCATCCTTTAGTCTGTTTCACCTTTTCGATAAGATTATTCATTTATTTACAGACTCAGATAAGACCGGTTTTTCTTCCTCGCTAATAATTGATTTAGCTGCCTCACTGCACTGGAAACAATTGGATGAGACGGATTATATTTCTGTGTTACGGAGAGAAATTATCAAGAGAAATATTTCAAGGTTGACACGAAATAAAATAAACTCTATAGGCTTATCAGGTGTGTGGCAGTCTTTGTTCTCCGTATCCTCTACGTCCGCTTCCGTGATAGATTTTATGCTGAATTTAGTGCAACGTCTGAGGGCAAAAGCAACGGACTCTGGAGATCGTCAGTCGATCGAAGTATTGTTTGAGTTTCATAAATTATTTACCAACCTTCAAAATACAATTCCTGCATACCCCCAGATTATCGACTTAAGATCACTGCGACGCATTTTCCGGATGCTGGCCCTACAGGCGAAGTTACCTTTTGAGGGCGAGCCAATAAATGGAGTTCAAATAATGGGCCTACTTGAATCCCGATTGCTCGATTTCAAACACGTTATTTTAGTATCTGCAAATGAAGGTAAGCTGCCGGAAAGTAAGTTTTCAGCAACTCATATACCCCATAGCTTTAGAAAATATTACAGGATGCCCACTTATGAGGAGAGAGATGCTATTTTTGCATATTCATTCTATAGGCTCTTGCACCAATCTTCTTCGCTGCAGCTCGTCTATGATAGTGCCATCAGTAAGGTGGGCGCCAATGAAAAAAGCAGGTACATACTGCAGCTAGAGGCCACCCTCGATTCAGAAACTTATCCTCTGATTTCTGTTATAAACCGCACATATTCATTTCTTCCGGATCCCTATCCGTCCTATTCATATGAGATTAAGAAGACACCTGAAGTAATTAATGATATTCTGTGGTTCCTCAAAAATAAGAACTTGTCAGCCAGTTCCATTGCTACTTTGGTTCGATCACCTCTTGATTTCTACCTACAGAAAGTTATTGGTATCTCAGAAGAAGATGTTCTCCAGACAGATTTGGAGCATTCTACCTTTGGTCAGATCGTACATGGTACACTTTATGATTTGTATCGACCACTGATAAATAGAACCATATCAAATCAAGATTTAGAACTAATCCAAAAAGAAATACCTATTCAAATAATTAAAAATTTTAAACAATTTTTTGGTGATGGAAATACTTCAGGTGGCTATAATTATCTTCTGGTAGAGGCCGCAAAAATTATGGTTAATGAAGTCATCAATAAAGATAAAGTTCGCATCACCGGCCACCAAATGAAGATTTTAGAGACAGAGGGAGAACATATCGTCACTTTAGATTATAATCATGACGGCACGATCATTGACATAAAAATTAAGGGTACGATAGATCGTGTGCAAGCGTACGACGATCAGATAGAAATAATTGATTATAAGACCGGTGGAAGATCCAATCTTAATTCTAAAAAAATCAATGATGTGGCATCAGACCCAAATCAGGAAAAGCTACAGCAACTGCTTACTTATGTTTATTTGATTCTGCAGCAGCCGAATTGTACTTATAGTCTGGAACAGATTCGTCCGGCTCTTCACTTCTTACGTTATACACAGGGCGATCTGAGTTTTATTGATTCCACTGATTTCAGGCTGGAACAGTCCCACATTGATACTTTTCTGTCTAACTTAAGGCAACGACTGGATGAGCTACTCGATCCTCATATTCCGTTAAAACCTGATTCGGATCTTAAACGCATGAAATACAGCCCTTACCTGGCAGTATATGGCTTAGCCTAACTTCCTGTCCAATCCAAATAAAATAATCCCTTATAGGTGAGTTTAACTTAATGCCTCAGCCTTTATTTGCACATACCGGTGACCCTTATCACTGAGTGCTTTGAATCCTTTGTAGTAATACACTATTGCTATTGACATGAATATATGACTAAGGTCGTTGTAATTAAAATAATAATTAGGGCTAATCTTAAAAGCATGACAAAGCATGGCAAGGACTCCAAAAAATGTAGCTGTAAAAATGGGTTTACATGCCGGATCTCTGGTCTTGAAATAATAAAATAATTCAAAGAAAAACACAATTACAAACAAGCCATAAACAGCATGCATCTCGACGTATAAAAAGTTTAATTTAATTATCGACATCGACATAAAAAAGGCGATTTCTAAATAATTAAATAGATTAAGATATAATTTCTGTTTTTCTGTCAGGAAATAACCTGCTTGGCGAATAGCTACTCTTTCTATCATTGCTATACTGGCCATACCAAGATACCAGCCCGGTATTTTTCCCCACATACCGGTATAATGCATCAGACCGTGGCCTATGACTCCGCCGAACACAGTACTCAATGTCAGAAATAAAAAAAATAATTGAGCAAACAATTTAAGGTGATTTCTATCTGACTTACTCCTTAATTTTCTCCAGCAGATAAAGGCGACTACTGCCATGAAGAGATTCGTCAGTACTGTAGAGGGTTCTTGAATTATAATCCCACCTAGTTCAATGGTATGCATTTGATCCATAGTCGAAAGTAAAAAAAAATGCCGGACTAGCCGGCATTTTCTATTTTAATCTGAACTCAGTCTTACGGTTTATTCGCTTTTACTTTATCAAAGTCACCGGCAGTAATTACCACTAATTTTGACGGTGTTACATATTTATTGAACGCTTTATTTACCTGTTCCAGAGTCAGTCCTTCAACAGCTTTTTCCATATCTGCGTCAAATTTCAAAGATCTATTCAGGAATAGGTTGTTGTTCAGTGTTCCGGCCAGGCTATTATCCTGAGCACGAGCTACTTGCCAAGATTGCATTAGACCTTCTTTAGCCAACTTTAACTCCTCTGCAGTAAAACCCTCTTTATTTACTCTGGCTATTTCTTCTTTTACTGCATTAGCAACCTTAGATGTATTCTCCGGAGCACTAATGGCATATACGGTCATCATACCAGTATTATCCAGCGGAGAAGCGTTAAAGCCACTTCCTACTCCATAACTCAGGCCATCTTTCTGTCTGATCCTGGTAGCGAGGCGTGAATTTAAAAATCCACCCCCAAGGATATAATTACCCACCATAACAGCAGCATAATCGGGGCTCTTATCATTCATTTCAACAGCAATTCCGGATAAGTATAGTGAATTTGCTTTATCAGGTGTGTTGATTGCTTTTTCAGTAGGTGCTATAGCCACATATTTATTTTCTATTCGCTTATAGGGTACCATACTTTTCCAACCTGTAAATGAATTTTTTATCGTTTTTTCAATTTGAGGTTTGTCAAAATCTCCTACTACCGCCACAGTCATATCACTCGCGCCATAGAAATCCTTGTAGAATTTTTTTACATCATTCAGTGTCACCTCTTTCGCAGCAGCCATTTCTTCATCCAGACTGGCTGTATATCGTGGATCATCTTTTGGATAAGGTCGCATGATTTTTCCAAATTCTATTGAAGCTAAGGAATTAGGTTCACTTTTTTGTGCTTCAATTTCTGCTATTGTCTGAGTTTTTAAAATTTCAAACTCATTTTCAGGAAATGCCGGCTCACGAAGGATACTTTTCACTAGTTCTATAGTGGGTGCGAGGTTATCATGTACGGTAGTGATGCGTACGCTAAATTGTGTAGCTCCTCCACTGATACTCACATTAGATTTTAATTTATCAAAAGCATCTTGGATTTCTTGTTTGGTCATTGTTTTACTACCCTTATTGAGCATATCTCCTGTAAATGAAGCAATGGTTGCTTTGCCCTTTAATTTATCCAGGTTTCCTATTCTAAAGGTCATTACAGCTGTAACTTGATCCCCTCTGGTTTCTTTTGGTAAGAACGCCATTTTTATACCGGAAGGATCTACAGAAGTCATGGTACGTGAATCAATATTTGCAGGAGAAGCATCAAAGTCTTCACCTGTGCTAATTTTCTCACGCCCCTTGTAATCTTTTACCAGATCAGCTACCACTATATCATTGTTAATTTCTGTCCTCGAAGGGTTTTTATCCGGAATAAACACACCTACAGTTCTATTTGAAGATTTAAAGTATTTATTTGCCACGCGATATACATCTTCCATAGTAACTTTTTCAACATTATCCCTGCTCAGAAATAATAACCTCCAGTCCCCTTTTGCTACGTATTCACTTAATACAGTACCAATTCTTTCTACGTTATTAAACATCAATTGCCATTGTTTCTGTGAGGCGTCTTTCTGACGATCCAGATCTTTCTGGTCAAATTTCATCATTGGTACTGAATCCAATTGTCCGAGTAAAATTGATTTCGCTTCCGACAGTGATTTGTCCATTGGTATAGAAGCGCCAAAAATCATTACGCCCGGTTCTTTGAGGTCAAAAGTATATCCGTACACATTAGATACTTTCTTCGGCTCCGTCAACTTCTTGTATAAAACACCGGAAGGATCATCCGTAAGCATGGAGACCAACATATCTAGTGGTGCCATATCAGGATCTGCGCCAGAGCATATGTGATAAGCAATATTAATCGCCTGCTTGTCACCTACTCTATTGAGAGTAACCATTCTCTCACCATCCTGCACGGGTTCACGGGTATAGGTATCATAGATTTTATTGCGGCCACTACGATCCGGTACTGGAATAGCTTCGTAATATTTCTTGATCAAGTCAAGTGTTTTATTTACATCGATTTTTCCCGATACGATCAACACGGTATTGTCTGGTTGATAGTATTTTTTGTAATAGTTCTGTAATCTTTCTATCGGAACTTCCTCTATATCTGAGCGAGCTCCTATAGTGGAATTACCATAATTGTGCCATAAAAAAGCAGTAGAAAGAACTCTTTCTCCAAGAATTGATTCTGGATCATTTTCACCCATTTCAAATTCATTACGAACTACGGTCATTTCGCTTACCAAATCTTTCTTTGCAATGAATGAGTTGACCATTCTATCTGCTTCCATACTTAGCGCCCAGTTCAAATTATCATCTGTGGCCTGGAATGTTTCAAAATAATTAGTTCTATCCAGCCAGGTAGTGCCATTAGCTCTAGCGCCATGCTTTGTCAGTTCTTCCGGAATATTCGGATGATCGGGTGTGCCTTTGAACAATAAGTGCTCCAGTAAATGGGCCATACCTGTCTCGCCATAATCTTCATTTCTGCTTCCTACCAGATACGTCTGGTTTACTGTAATGGTTGGCTTAGAATTATCAGGGAAGAGCAGCACTTTCATACCGTTCTTATTGAGTTTATACTCAGAAATACCTTCTACTTCAGCAACCTTAGTGAAGCCAGCCTGAGCCAAGCCATCGCGGCTTATTCCAGCGAGCATCAACAAGATAAAAATGAAATTCTTTAAATACATATATAATAAATTTAAATTTATAGATTAATGATTTTCTTTATATTGCGTTCTATTTCTATTAATTTTGGCGCTGATTTTGACATGATACTATCTGCTTCTGCTAGTATTTGTTGTGAATATACTTCATCAGCGAAATCTTTTAGATTAATGCGTACATTATAATTGGCTCCTTTTATAGCGGCATCTAAACACAAGCCTCCGACAGCTGCATCCGATACAGAGCTTGGTATGCCATCTGTAACCATTTTGGCAATCAAATCTATAGCTTCATAAGCAATCCTCATAGTTTGAAGTGGAGTTTCTATCGCTATTTTTGTAGCCTCATGTAGAGCTAATGTGCGAGTATCTATCTCTTCAAGCGTGGATTTAGGCAGTCTTACCGCCTGTATAATTCCACTGAAAGCCGCAGTATCTGCATCCACCAGGTGCAACAATTGTTGTTTCAATATCTGGCCTTTCTCTGCTTCTTCGGCAAACATCTCCCATTGTTTTTCAAATCCTTTTTTCGCTTGTGAAAGACTTGCTACCATTGTACCAAGCGATGCTCCCAGAGCTCCTGTATATGCAGCAGCTGAACCACCTCCGGGTGCAGGTGAGTCCGAGGCTAGCCTATCTGCAAATTGCTCCATACTAAGGTCTATTAGTTCTCTGTCTTCTTTATTTTCAATCGCATATTCGATTATTTTTTGTTTCATCTCAAATGGGCCCAATTCTTCTAAACCCAGAGAACGAACTGCTATTCTGATGAGTTCATGCTCTGTAAGCCCGGGATTAGATTTTTGCTTTCGTTGGAAATATTTCCCTGCCTCAAGCAAAGCTTTTTTGGGCACCATACCTACCAGTTCAGAGCCGGTTACTCTAATTCCACGTTCTCTACTTTTCTCCTCAACTGCTTCAAAAGCTTCGTGTATTGGGGTTTGTGAAGGATTTGTAAGGTTCATAGAAATCTGAGCGAAACCGTATTCAGGCATATACCATCCAATGGCTTTCACATTTTTTAGCGTCCCTGGTTCCCTCACCTCATTTCCCTGACTGTCTAATACAATTTTCTTGCCTGCTTTTTTTACACGACCTTTCTCACGGACATCAAAAGCGATGCTATTGGCTTTTTTAACAGATTTGGTATTTAGATTGACATTATAGGCGATTAGAAAATCCCTGGCACCAATGACTGTAGCCCCAGACTTAGTATTAAATTTGGCAGTGCCATAATCAGGACTCCACTCCGGAAGTTTTATTTTTTCAGAAAATCCCTCGTATTCTCCACTTCGGATATTTGCCAAATTCCTTCTATCTTCACTTTTTGCAGAAGCTTCATACATATATATGGGGATGCTATAAGCCTCAGCTACTCTAGCAGCTAGTTTCTGTGCCCATTGATTGACTTCTTCAAGAGAAATGCCTGAGATAGGAATAAGTGGACATACATCAGTCGCTCCCATGCGCGGATGTGTCCCCGTATGCTTTGACATGTCGATCAACTCTGCTGCTGCACCTATTGCTCTGAAAGCGGCTTCACATACTGCCTCGGGTGGACCTGCAAAAGTAAATACTGTACGATTAGTATCCTTTCCTGGATCTATATCTAGTAAAGCAACGCCTGCTACAGAACGCACTTGTTTTGCAATTTCCTGCAGGATAGCTTCATTTCTACCTTCACTAAAGTTTGGTACGCACTCAATAATTGCTTGTGACATATTTCTTATTCATTACTTTTGCATCCTATTGTTTCACGTGGAACTATTTTGAAAATGCAAACCGGTTTTAAATTAATAATCTATAATTATCTCGAAGATCTATTGTATCAGAATGATCCATTCTCTATGGTCGTTCAGGATATATACGCTGAATTAATCATTAGGAATAATGAATACGAATCTAAAGAAACTAATCTTAAGGTAACACAATTTTTCGATAATCAACCTTATTCTATCTACGATTATCTACCAGAAAATGCTATTCAACTTTTTCCTGAAGTATCAAACCTTCATTTTTATGTCCGTCAGATACTGCCTGTTAAACCAAATCATGTTCATATCTTAAACTCAGCCTTAATCTTAGGAGTTCATCGTTTACTAAAAACCGGGCTTCAACCTAGAGAAATTTTACAACTTCTGAACACTTCTCCTTACCCAGAACATCAAAACACTAAACTAGATACACAGTCAAAACTGGGACAAATTGTTCAATCCCTCTTTATTGGTGGACTAACCGTAAAATTCGATACCATAACACAAAGGTTACCTGTTTCAGGTCCCATGTATATGATCCAAGCTAAAATACCTACTTTAGTACAAGAAGGACAAGCTCATCAGTTGACGGAAAAAGTGTTGGCATTTTATCATCTAAATGTTTTGGCTGTACATGATCAAAATAGCAGTTCAATACTAAAGGATACATCAATAATACACTTTTTAGACTTTCCAGACGAATGGCTTCCTAACCTCACTGCTATTCTAGGCTTTGGAGATATTGTAAATTTAATTTTGAATAACAGTATTAATGCAGATCAAATTCTGAGTTGGCTAAATCAGCATCCCAAAGTTACATTAGCTATTATGAATAAAATTAATCAAGAAGGTGTAGAACTGTCAAGATAATGTTCCACGTGAAACATCATCCATCTGAGGTACCACTCGATTAAGGAAATTGGCCAGAATCCTATTAAACTCCTCAGGAACTTCCATCATAGGTGCATGAGCACATTTATCAATAAAATATAGTTCAGAGTTAGGAATTAATTCATGAAATTTTTCACCAACGAAAGGTGGTGTTATAGAATCATTCTTTCCCCAAATCAAAAGTGTAGGAGCAGTCAGTTTGCTCAATTGATTTTCAAGATTGTGTCTTACAGCAGACTTAGCCATGGCTACTATCCGAATCCCCCTGCCGCGATCATTCACTACTTCAAACACCTCATCAACTAACTCTTTAGTAGCTATAGCAGGATCATAAAAGGTGGATTCGGTTTTAGCTTTTATAAACCCATAATCTCCTCTTTTAGGGTAAGTACTCCCCATCCCACTTTCAAACAATCCTGAACTACCGGTTAGTATTATGGAATTAACAATGTCTGTTCTCTTTAGACAAAATAAGATCGCTATGTGTCCACCCAATGAATTACCTAGTACATTCAGAGACTTAAACTGTTTGAAATCAACAAATTCATCTATATAATCTACCAATCCCGTAACACTGACTTTCAGCATAGGCATTTCATAAATTGGTAATATAGGAATGACCACTCTATATTTTTCTCCAAAAAAATCAAACAAGTCCTTAAAATTGCTCAATGCTCCAAAAAGACCGTGAAGCAATAGTAGCACTTCCCCATCTTTTCTCGACTCGATATAAGTAAATTTTTGTTCTCGTATGATTTCCATCAATATAATTTATAACCAAATATAAGAATAACCTATTAAATATTAATAAGTGACTTACTATATCTAACTCTGAAGTGTAGTAACAATACTGCTGTTAATAATAATATAGCACCTGATTGATGCAATACACCCAATAACACAGGTACTTGACCCTTACTATTAAGTAAAGTTAGAATTCCTAATATAACTTGAATAATAAGTATTCCTAAAAAGAATAGCGATGGATACTTAACTATTTCAGTTATCGTCTTCTTTAATTTCAAATACACAACTATACCAATACCAAGAATCAGATAGGCTAGATTCCTATGAATAAATTGAATTAGTGCGGGAGAAAATAAGTAAGAATCATAATCTCTTAAATGATCCAACTTCCAAGAGGAACCATCCAATAAAATAGCAGGTACAATATCTCCTGAATAACTGGGCCAGGTTGGAAAAAATAATCCAGCTTTCATTCCAGACATAATTCCTCCAAAAATCAATTGCAACATTAAGCAGACAAACATCACATTTAAAAGCATCTTAATTCCCGTATTATTAACCACAATACGCTCAGGAAAAGAATATTTAAGAGCAGTCCAAAGCAAATATCCATAAACAAGAAAAGCCAAATTTAGATGTAAAGTCAATTTATAAGCATTCACCCAAGGCCTATTTACTAACCCACTTGCTACCATTATCCAACCAAAAATACCGACCAATCCGCCTAAAAGCACTATTATAATTAGGTCTTTAATAAGTGGCTTGGACAATTTTCTTTTAAACAAAAAAATGAAAAAAGGAATGATAAAAACAAACCCGAGTGTCCGAGCCCATAACCGATGTGAGAACTCCCATAAATAAATAAACTTAAATTCCCCCAGTGACATTCCTTGATTGATTTTATGATATTGCGGAGTTTGTTTATACAGATCGAAAGCTTCATTCCACTGGATCGAATTAATAGGTGGTATTGAACCCACTGCTATTTCCCACTTGGTGATGGACAGTCCAGATCCGGTAAGTCGCGTGATAGCTCCAAGCATAAATTGAACCAGTAACATTCCCACTCCAACCCAGAGCCATATTTTCACCCATTTATTGGGTTTAATTATATCGACATTGAAATTCATTCTAAAATTTTGTAGCGTAAAATTAATCTAACCTCAACAGCACAAAGAATCAAATTTTCAACATCACTAAATAATGATGTATATATATAATTTAAAATAAAAATTGTTATTATTACTAGCCTTGTTAGTATGTGTGTAACATTTTAATTTCTTATTATTAATTGTGGTTTATAACACAAACAATGATTTAATTAACAATAAACTATTTATTCAATCCGTTGATTATCATTTATTTATATAAAAATTAACAACTTAACAATTCGAAATCTTTTTATCAATGTTGGTAATATAATGACTCTAATTCGGTGAGTCATCGCAAATCATATTTAATAATTTAGTATATAAGTTAATTAAATATTACCGATTTTTTCACAGAGGTAGCAGTTGAAAATTTTATTCACATTCAAATATATTTACTGACAATTTTCATTTTGATATCATGTAAATTCGTACTGTGTTAAGACAGAAAGATGAAACTGATATATATACCAATAATTATAAATGTTTGTAACTAATTTATGATTGCAGTAATTCAACGGGTTTATGGATGTAGTGTTCATGTAAATAATTTTGAATTGGATCGGATAGAAAAAGGTATGTTGATCCTACTTGGCGTAGGTGAAGCTGATACGCGGGAGGATGCGAACTATCTAGCTGCAAAAGCAGTCAATCTGCGTATCTTTAGTGATGACGACGGACAAATGAACATCAATGTGCAGGATAGTGGTGGTGACATAATGGTAGTCAGTCAGTTTACACTCCACGCCGACACACGAAAGGGAAACCGCCCTTCTTTTATACGTGCTGCACGACCGGAGATCGCTTTACCGTTGTATGAGTATTTTATGGAGCAGATTTCTATACTGCATGGAAACCGGTGCGCACGGGGTAGATTTGGTGCTGATATGAAGCTTAATTTTACAAATGATGGTCCTGTCACCATTATTATAGATTCCAAAAATAAATAAGAATAGTTATGCAAATAAATGAGATTAAACAACGGGTAGATGAATGGATAAATGAGTATGGTGTAAGGTATTTTGATATTCGTACCAATACACTACTGTTGATGGAAGAAATGGGTGAATTTTCCCGATTAGTCGCACGCATTTATGGTGAGCAATCTTTTAAAAAAAATGAGGAACCTTCTCAAAATTTAAAAGCACTGGAAGATGAATGGGCTGATATATTCTTCGTAATGATTTGTATAGCTAATCAAACCGGCATGAATATCGACTCTGCCATCGAGAAAAATATTTTAAAGAAAACCAGTAGAGATTCGAATCGGCATCTGACCAATGATAAATTGACTTCAGAATAAAAAAAAAGCCGTGATGATAAGTCACGGCTTTTTTACAGTATTATAATTCTTTTTATTTGATCACAGTGAATGGAACTGTATTTATCCCATTTGTATTCGACATTTGTAGAAAGTAAATTCCGGAAGGTAGATTTTCAATGTTGATAATTACCTCGTTCTCACCTGATTTAAATTGTTTTGCATTGGCAACTTGTTTAACCATTTTACCACGAGCATCTACAATTTTCACCTCAGTACTGATATTATTCAATGCTGTTACATGCAGTTTAATTTCTGATGTAGCAGGGTTGGGAAAAATACTGATAGCAGCTACAGCATCAATTTTATTTACACCAAGCGCACTTTGTGAACCGATATTAATATTATCAACATATAGGAAATTACCCCAGCCTGAAATGAAATCCAGCTTAAAGATCACATCTTCTATGCCTGCAAGTGCAGGGATAGCTATTGAATCAGTCTTCCACATAGCAGCGGTAGGTACAAATGGATTTGCAGAAGGTATAGTTGTCTTTAAATCATTACCAGTATAGTATTTGATAGAAGTCCAGGTAGTACCACAGTCGGTTGAATATAAAATATCCATAGCGTCTTCTGCACTTTGATATCCGGAATAAGCTCTGTCAAATTTGAAATAGACATCTTTTCTATCTTTAAATGTCATCTTATCCAGAATTACAGACTCAGTTCCGGCAGTTTGGCTGGGATCCCAGCCGTAGAAATTAGCAAATAATGATTGTTTGCTTTTGCCGTAACCTCCCAAATCAGCACCTGTTGCGCCTAAGAACGTCTTATCCATTATATAAATAAAATTACCTTCTTTAGGGACATTGAGTACACCTTGAGGGTAGTTAAGTTGACCTGGTGTAGCATTTTCAAAAGTGTATGAAACTGATGTACCGATAGGGTCTGTACTTACATAAACAAAATTTAGATCACTTAATAAATTATTGATCAGATCTACTTCAGAGAAATTAGGATTAGCAAAGCCAAGGAAGTTATACTTTAAGTTTGCATTTTTCCCTTTATAGATATCTACTTCTGGGAATTCTATGATAGCAGATGCACCCGGTAAAATAGTATCAGTGTATGTGTAGGTAACAGGAGTACCGCCGTTGATTACATAGTTAAACTTAAGATCATATACCGGTAATGTACCAGTGTTAGATACTTTTATAGAAGGAGTAAATTTAGTATCTTCAGTACATAAGTTATCATCAAACTCAGTGATGTTTTCTAAAGCTATGTCATAGTATAAACTTCCATCTGGAAACCCAGACGCTACTGAAGCTTCACCGTAGATAATCTCTTTGTTTCCTTTGTGCTGAAGAAATGCAGTTGCATACAAGCCCTTCTTATTGAAAATGTATGATTTCAATGGAACAGCATAAGTGAATGTAACTGATTCGGAAGCCTCTAAGGTATCGGGTAGTACATCATCACCCGCTATGCTGGTTGCTGATTTTCTGAAAATATCGCTAAAATATTTCTCACCGTTATTTCCTGGAGCAGAAGGAAATTCTATTGTTTTTTCTTGCACATTACTGTGGAGAATAAGATCCCCTTTAGCTATCGGCCCATCAGTCTGATTGATAACATTGATGGTGATGAACATGGTGTCCAGATATGCATTAAGTGTATGATCTACAGTCATAGCAAGTGTCACCGGCAGGCTGCTTGCATAGTCGATTACAGCTTGATTAAAGCCGTAAGGACCACCCCAGTAACCATTGGGAGCCGGCTGCCAGGCACCAATACCACCACCATAAGTATTATCACCGAGTATACCATTTACAAATGCAGTAGGGACTCCGGTCATTCCTGCATCACCAAAGATAGCCTTGGTGTAATTATAATATTCTGTAAATCTGGCATCTACTTCATCCGGATTGGTTTTATTCATTGGGTCAAAACCGGGGAAAGCAGTCTGATATTTTATTACTACTACTTTGTCAGAATTGTCACTCAATAAGGTATTGAATTTTGGATTTTGTGAAGCACATGGTCCACAAGACGCATTGGTAAATTCTTCGATTACTGCTTTCCTTGTGAAAGCACTTCTGGTCTGCAGTTGGTTAAAATTAACCGTGGTAAGATATGACCTGTCGGTCAAAGGGTTGTTCTGAACAACAGCCGGGCTCTTAGTAGAGGCCAGTGAGGGACTTCTTTCAAAAGTAACCTGCTGTGCTGACAGTCCGGTTCCCATAAAAAGCAAGAACAACAATAATAGTGTCAAATGTCTATTCATTTTTTTTGTTTGATTTTATAATAAATGGAGCGGCAAAGATAGGTAAAGGAAAAGTATTATTATGAGGCATTATGCCAAATATTTCACTAATTTATGTTAAAAATTCTTTAAATAAATTTGTTCAACACCTAATTAGAGCATAAAATTATAAAGCAAGGATATTTACCAGTTTCATTAATTCAGGGTTAATTTCCTTTTTCTTTGAGATGGCATCTTGAAATGGTGTAAAAAATATTTTATCATTGATGATACCGGCCATTTTAGTGTGAATACCCTGAAGTAAACCCTCCACTGCGGCATAGCCCAGGCGACTGCTCAATACTCTGTCAAAGCAGGTTGGTGAACCTCCTCTTTGTAGGTGCCCGATTACAGTTACCTTAGTCTCGGTGTAGGGCAGCTTTTCGCTAACGATTCGGGCTAGTTCACTGGCATTGCCCAGTTTAGAGCCTTCTGCGACCACTATGACGCTAAACAATTTATCTCTCTTGGCAGCAAGTTGGAGATAGTGAATTAAATTGTCCACCGAAGATTCGACTTCTGGTATGATTACATTTCCGGCACCACTTCCGATACCTGTAAATAAAGCAATGTAACCGGATTCGCGCCCCATTACCTCCACAAAAAACAATCGGTTGTGAGAGTCAGCGGTATCTCTGATTTTATCAATGGCATCGACTGCCGTGTTTATGGCGGTATCAAATCCGATGGAAAAGTCCGTACCATATAGATCATTATCTATAGTACCCGGCAGGCCGATAATGGGTAGTTGGAATTCCTCGGTAAAGTCAAGGGCTCCACGTAGCGAACCATTACCACCTATAATGATCAACCCATCTATCTCATTAGATTGTATACTCTCATAAGCCAGTTGGCGTCCTTCAGAAGTGAGAAATTGGGCACTTCGAGCGGTCTTCAGCATGGTGCCACCACGCTGGATGATATTTGCCACGTCTCCTTTCTCAAGTCGATGCATATTTCCTTTGATCAAGCCTTCAAAGCCATTCATGATACCATATACATGCAGATCGTGATAGATTGCAGTCCGTACTACTGCCCGGATAGCGGCATTCATGCCTGGTGCATCACCTCCGGAAGTCATTACACCTATTCTTTTTATTTCTTTATTCATACTATTTTTTTAAATGAAAGGCGACGAGCTCGTCAATGGGTTTTCTGAGTATCTTGCCTACTTTTAGTCCCCTACTATTCAATATTTCTGTAAGTAAATCTCGTAGTAACCAGGCAACTGAACCGACAAAATGGCAAGGGAAAGTCAGTTTATCAGAATATTGCATCAAATGCCTGTCTATCAATTGTGTAAGTTCAAGGTTCAGCATTGTTCTGATATATGAATCATCCTGTCTGGAGACTGCAAAATTAGCAAAGGAAGCGAGATATGAATTAGCTGCCGGTTGGCCATATACACTGCTCAATAACTTATTGCGGGTGAGTTTGTATTCTGCTTGGAATTCTTCCCTGAGCTCCTGAGGCATCTCGTTATAGAAATAGGATTTAATTAAAGTGCTTCCTATAGCACAACCCGATCCCTCATCGCGCAAGATATAACCTAGTGAAGGAACTTGGGTCCTAATCTTACGACCATCAAAAAAGCAAGTCGAAGAACCGGTACCAAGAATGCCCACAATACCTGGTTTAAAGCCTGCTGTAGCTCTGCAAGCACCCAATAAATCTGACTCCACGAATACTTCATCAGCTCTGAAGGAGTCCTTTAATATTGCAATCATCGTGTCGCGGACCTCGCTACTATGTATGCCTGTGCCGTAATAATAGACTGTCTGCACTAATTCCCTGCTCTGAGGCAACTGGCCTAAGATTCCTTCGAGGTAAGAAGCATCCTGATGCAATGGGCTAAATCCAGGAGTCTGAGTCTTTATAATAGAGCCTGTCCGAGAAACTAATCTCCAATCCGCTTTGGTTCCACCGGAATCAATAATTATTTTCAAAAGAAAATTTGGTTTATAGTGCGCATCCGTCCCCTCATAATGAAGATAGTTGATTAAGGTTAATACAGGCGCCTAATGCTGTTTATATACCCAGGCATCTACGTTGATCTTCTGCATATCGGCCAGAGTTTTATTGATTGACTTTTCATCACATGCAGTAGCTGCGCCTATGCGTGTAAGACCTTTAGAAACATAGGAAAAAGGAGTGTAACCGGCTTTTCTGATTACTGCTGCCAGTTTTTTTACATTGGTCTTCTGTGCCATCACTCCTACTATCACAGCGCAGTCTGCTTCAGTAGTAGTTAGTAAGACATCTGGATTCATAGGTGTTTGCTTAGTAGTACTTATGGTATCCATTGGAGGTGTGGTAGGAGGTACATCTACCGCAGAATTCGCAGGAGATGCTGTTGAAGATACTCCGTTAGCAGAAGTGGTGTCCTCAAATCCACTCTCTGATAAAATCAGACTATCCTGACTGGTACTAGTAACTGACGTGCTGGTATCTAATGAATCATTTGAACTGATTTGTTTTGTTTCATTGTAGAAATAATAAGCGATCAGGCCTCCACCCAACAGTAAGAAAAAAACAATAAGCGGCAATACCCACCTGTTTTTCTCAGATGAGACATACTCAGATGTCGTATCTACAAAGGTGTGTGGTTGGGTTATCGCTTCTATGATCTCCGGTGAATACTCCCGGTTGAGTGGTATTAGTGTCAATTCCGGCAGTCCCATAGACGGCTTGAGCAACTTTAGTCGCTCGGTCACATGGAACTTGATACCAGTGGAAGTCTTCGTGAACGAACCAAAATTAGGCAAATAGCACTTTTCCTGGGTATTAATGCCATTGCGAAGCATATGGACGAAGGCTTTTACCTTCACTTCGGCATCGTATGGATCGTAATTCTTTTCCTTGATTAGAAAATCAACAAAGCTCATTTCCGGGCGGATGGTAGAGTATTCCTTAAATATGAGTTCGTATTGTGGAGGACTCAGCTTATTTTCTGCTGGATGTAGTTCCGCCGGTAGCACATTGAATTCAAAAGTGCCAAGCTCCGGTATTGTCGCCATCTTCTGCCTGAATAGCAGATCCAAAAGGTGTTCGCTTAATTCTATCAGTGCAGTCATGGTATCCTCCTACAAACATATAAAAATTATCGATTATATGAAGGATTAATTATAAAATGAAATTGGCAGTAATAGGCTGTAGGCTGGGAAAAAAGCAATAGGCAATTAGTAATAGGCAAAAAAAGCAATAAGCTCTACGCTATAAGCTAAAAGCAAAAAAAACGAAAACAATAACCAGTAAAACAGCTTACTGCCTACAGCCGCGAGCCAAGCGATCTAAAGCGCAGCTTCCACTACACCAGATCAAACAGGTTTTTTACCCTCAGTGGTTGCTCAGTAATAAATCCCTCACCATACTCACATCCTATTAGGCGACCCATTTCACGTGCGCGGGCTTCTAAAAAATGCCAAAAATCAGTTCCGCTGATGGGGGTAGGAATCAGAGTTACATTACTATCAGGTGGCTGAAATTGGGAAGAAAAAGAACGGATTGCTTCATTTTTTTTCTCGAAATGAGCTGTAATATCATACACTACCGAAGGTTTATGGTAATGATCCTGCAGATAATGCAGTACCACATTGGGTCTCCAGCGTTCTAGTAGCGTTCCTTCATCGTCTGCCAATTCGATCTTGGACAAGCCACTATAGAAAGCGGCTTCTGCTACTAGCTGGGCTGCCCGACCATGATCGGGATGGCGGTCTTCCGGTACATTGCACAGCAACACCTCCGGCCTGCATTGA
>Ga0154020_10002065_pt1 | contig 24452 bp, 20 predicted proteins | sample Klosneuvirus_201_FD_109709 | JGI IMG/M metagenome (GOLD analysis project Ga0154020, IMG submission 109709) | Active sludge microbial communities from wastewater, Klosterneuburg, Austria - Klosneuvirus_20160825_MG | ecosystem: Engineered > WWTP > Aerobic digester > Activated sludge | place...
GAGCACGCATGGCGCGCCCGCCAGAACGATGCGCCCGCGCAGCGGTCCTACGCTCACGAACGTACCCGTGGAGAGCTTGAAGTCCTCGGCGGTACGGCCATCGAACAGCAGTCCGCGCTGCGGATCGGCCTCGTCGACGAAGCGAACCGCATCACCGGTGCGGTAGTAGCCCTCGTCATCGAAGGCACCGGCCGTCTGCTCGGGAGCGCGCCAGTAACCCGGCATGACGTTGGGGCCGCGGAAGCGGATCTCGATCTTGCCGCTGCCACAGGTGTCGGGCACCAGCTTCACCTCGACACCCGGCAGCGGAAGCCCCACATGGCCCGAGCGCAAGTCGGTGCCCACGGCGAAAGTGCACGCGGGTGCGGTCTCTGTCATGCCCAGACTGGTGATGACTCGCACGCGCTCGCCCACAGCCGCCTCGGCATGGGCATCGAGCCGATCCCACACAGCCTGGCTCAAGCCCGCCCCGGCATACATGAATGCCCGGGTCCGGCTGAACAGGCGGGCGCGCAGCTTCTCGTCGCTGTCCATGGCATGCACGATCTCCTCGTAGCCCTTGGGCACGTTGAAGTAGATCGTGGGCGCGATTTCACGCAGGTTGTCCAGCGTCTGGGCAATGCCCTGCGGCGTCGGGCGGCCATCGTCCATGTAGAGCGTACCGCCGTTGTAAAGGACGATCCCGACGTTGTGGTTGCCGCCGAATGTGTGGTTCCAGGGCAGCCAGTCGACCAGCACCGGTGGCTCCTCACCCAGGAAGCGCAAGGTCTGGCGCAGCATCTGCTGGTTGGCACACAACATCCGTTGGGTATTGATCACGCCCTTGGGCATGCGCGTCGAGCCCGACGTGAAGAGGATCTTGGCGATTGTGTCGGGCCCGACGGCGGCGTGCGCCGCCGCGACAGCGTCACCGGGTTGCACCAGCAGCATGTGCTCGAAGCTCGACACCACATGGGCGGCCAGAGCGCCCTGTGAACGCACGTGTTCAACCGCCGCATCGTTGGCCAGCACCACCGGTACCGAAGACGGCACCGTCGCATCGATGGCGCGTGCATAGGCAGCATCACGAGCGAACACCAGGCCGGGCGTGGCCGTCTGCACGATGTGTCGCAGCTTGCCGTAGTCCTGAGACACCAGCGAATAGGCCGGCGACACCGGCACGCATGGCACGCCCACCCACATCGCCGCCAGCAGCAGGGTGAAGTGCTCAATGTCGTTGTCAGAGAGCACCATCAGCGGCCGGTCGGGCGACAGGTCCAGCTGCAGCAATCCGTGCGCAACGGCCTGTACCCGTTGCAGCATCTGCGCATATCCGACGCGTATCCACGCCCCATCGGATCCGCGGCGCGCCACCAGCGTGCGGTCAGGAGCTTCGGCCGCCCACTGTTCCAGGCTATCGGTCAGCCGCTGCGGAAACCAGCCCAAGGGTTCAGTCGAGCGCAGGATGGTCGAGCCATCGGCACGACGGTCGACCGTGGCTTCGAGGCAGCCGCCGACACTGGCTGCGCGATAGCGAGGCGCGGTCATGACTTCGTCACCTTTCCGGCGCGGCCGTCGAGAAAGGCACGCAGGCGTTCCTGTGCCTGCGGTGTGCTGCCGGCCACGGCGGCCATGAGCGCTTCTGTGAAGAGGCCCTCTGACTGGGATTGGTCGGCGATGCGCGGCAGCGCATGCATGACCGCAAAGTTCGACATCGGTGCGTTGCGCGCCACGCGCCCAGCCAGTTCGAATGCACGCGCAAGACCCTGGCCATCGCCCTCGCGGTAGTGCACGAGCCCTGCGCGAACGCCCTCCTCCGCGTCCAGTACACGCCCGGTGAGCATGAGGTCGGTCATGCGCGCCACACCCATCAGGCGCGGAATGCGAGCCGAGCCACCGCCACCGACAAAGATGCCCCTCTGGCCTTCGGGCAAGCCGAAGTAGGCCGAGTCCTCCGCCACGCGCAAATGGCACGAGGCGGCCAACTCCATGCCGCCGCCCACCACGGCGCCATGCAACACTGCGACCACCGGTACGCGACCGAACTGGATGGCGTCGAACGCGGCATGCCACATGCGCGAGTGCAGCACCGCACCCTGGATGTCGCGCTCCACCAATTCGGACAGGTCGAGCCCCGCGCAGAAGTGGTCGCCCTCGCCGCTGATGACGACCGCACCCACGTCCTGTGGCAATTGCTGGAAGCAGGTATGCAACTGCTGCACCAGCTCGTCGCTCAGGGCATTGCGCTTTGCCGGTCGATTCATGCGCGCATGCAAGACGGTGCTGTTGCGCGTGATGTGCAACAGGTGCAGGTCGGCCAGCGGACCGGCCACGGGAACGAAGTCTGTCGACATGGCTTGCGTATGGAAGTCGTGGCCGTCAGAATATTTCAGGTCATGAACTATTTGACCGGGATTTACCCCTACTTCCATCTTTAGCAGGCACGCTGGATGTCCGCCCCTTTGGTTCAGAACAGGAATACAACTGCGCTTGATGGGTTGCGCTCAGCGCGAGTGCGCCAGCAGTCCCATCATGGCCGGACGAAGATAGATCCGCACCGCATCGGAAGGCTCGAGCCCTGGTACCCAGCGCGTGAGTTCGCTGGCCGCGTTTACCGCGCCCGCCAGTACCTGAGCGCCCACGGCCGGATCGTGCGGCCGCACGGAGCCGTCGATCATGGACTCGACCAGCAAGTTCGCCAAACGCTCGGTCAGGCGCATCTGGGTACGCCGCGCCTCGCGCCGATGCTCCGGTGTGGGCAGGGCGCTGGCGGCGGTGCTGCGCAGCAGGGGTCCATCGGCAGACAACTGCAAGCGAACCAGTGCGGCGCAGGCCTCGCACGTGCGTTGCCAGCCACTGCCTGCAGCTTGTTCGGCAGCCAGCAATGCCTGCCGCAGCAGCGCGAAGCTGCGCTCAAAGCAGGCGACGACCAGATCATCCTTGGTGTGGTGGTGGTGGTAATACGAGCCCTTGCTCAATTGCACCCGCGCCGCAATGGCCTGCACGGACGCACCCCGAAAACCTTGGTCGTTCACCAGCTCGGTGGCCGCGCGCAAGAAGGCCTCCTGCGCGGGAGAGCCAGGGGCGACCTGCCGTCCCAGCGCAAGACCCGCCTCGTCGGACCAGTCCTGACCGTCGGCGTTCAGCCCGCCCAATACGACGGTAGCGACGCGACGCGCGACACGCGCGTAATCATCCGGCTCGTGGCGACCGATCCACACCCGCAACCAGTGCGCCACCGACACCAGCAGATGCGTACGGGCATTGCGATCGTGGCGGGTCCAACCCGACGTCTCGGGCGCCGACAGCAGTGCGCGCACGCGCCGCCACCAGGCGGTGTAGAGACCAAATACGCGCTGCAGATGGGGCTCGGGCAAGGCCCGAATGTCATTGAACTGCAGGAATTGCGGGTGCCGGCCGACGTCGATCTCGGCCAGCCGCTGCGCCAGAGCCACCAGCAGTGCCTCGACACGCAGCGTCAGCGTGGGTTCGCCAGCTGCGCGATCCACCAGCTCGTCGTGCAACGCGATCGCCTGTTCGAAGCACGCGGCAGCCAGATCTTCCTTGCGCCGGTAGTAGTAGGTGACGCTGCTGGTGCCCAGTCCCACGTCGCGGGCGATGACCGCAAGCGTGGCACCGCGCACGCCAAGCTCGTTGAAGCGATGGGCTGCAGCCGCCAGCAGCGTATGGCGCCGCTCATCGAAGCGCGTCGGCGCCGCTGTCGGCTCGGGCGCCGGAGATCGAACGGCAGAGTCGCTTCCCATGGGCCGTATCATCGCCCTGACACTGCCGAAATCGAAGAAAGGGTATGCCCCTATCCAACGGAGTCAACCAAGTGACATCCTCTGATCAGCATCGTTTTCGAAAATCGGGTACGTTGTCCGGAGCCCAACCCATGTCCACCCTGCTCGCCCGTCCGCTGCCCTTGCGCCCCGAACCCTCGAGCGGCGTTCACCATCCGGGTTTGCATCCAGCCGAACGGGCAGGCGTCGAGTCGGGCACTTGGTTCTCGGGGCTGTCGCTGGAGTTGCGGCAAGCCATCCTGGCAAGGGCACGGGTGCGCCATGTCCACCGCGGCGTATTGATCATGCGGCGCGGTAGCCATGCTGCCGACTGGGTGGGCGTTGCCAGCGGCGCACTGCGATTGGGCACCGACCTGGCCGACGGGCGCAGCTTCACCCTGGACCTGCTGGGCCCGGGCGACTGGTACGGTGATATCGAACTGATGGACCGAGGTACCACCCAGTTGGACATCCGCGCGCACATGAACAGCACCTTGCTGCTGGTGAGCCGGCAGGATCTCACCACACTGGTGCAGGGCACCCCCGAACTGCACCAGGCACTGCTGCTGCTGGACTGCCGACGGCTGCGCCACATGCTGCGGCGGATGGAAGAGTTGCAGACACTGCCACTGGGCCAGCGGGTGGCACAGCAGCTGCTTCGGCTGTGCCGCCAGTTCGGCCGCGGCACCGATGAGGGACTGCACATCGAGCTCACGCTCTCGCAAACCGACCTGGCCACGCTGCTGTGCGCCAGCCGCCAGCGCATCAACGGTGTGCTGCGCCGCATGCAGGCCCTGAGCATGGTGCAATGCGCGCACTCGCGCATCACCGTGCTCGATCGCCCGCGCATGCAGCAGGTCGCGGAAGGCCGAGAGCTGGTCACCAGCGAGCCACTGCGAAGCTGATCCGAAAATGACAAACCCCGCGGGCGCTGGGCGCTCCGCGGGGTTGTGTACTGGCGTCCCCTAGGGGATTCGAACCCCTGTTACAACCGTGAAAGGGTCGTGTCCTAGGCCTCTAGACGAAGGGGACGAATCCTTCATCGACTCGAACGCACCGCGCCGCACCGGATGTGGTGGAGGTAAGCGGGATCGAACCGCTGACCTCTTGCATGCCATGCAAGCGCTCTCCCAGCTGAGCTATACCCCCGTGAAACGATACCGTTTGCACTGGCGCGAGCGCCGTTCAAGCGAGTCCATGACTATAGCATAACTCATAGGTGCCGCAAGCGAGCGAGCACCGTGCTGCGGTCGAACAGCGCCAGCACCGCGTCGAGCGAAGGTGTCTGGGTGCGTCCGCACACCAACACCCGCACCGGTATCGCCAGCTGGGGCATCTTCAGCCCGTGCGCGGTGAGCGTTTGCTTCATCGCTTGAGCGATCGTTGCGGCGTCCCAGTCGATCTCGGCAAGACGATCACGCAGAGCCAGCAGCGCCGGACGCACAGCCTCGGTGACGTGCAGCGCCACGTCGGCTTCGGCCGGTGCCACCGGCACCTCATGCATCTCGATCCAGTCGGCCAGTTCCACCACGGTGGTGCAGCGGTCCTTGTAGAGTGCGCAACGGCGAGTCATCAAGTCGTTGGCCACCAGCCCCGTGCTGCGCCGCGCCAGCTCCCGTGCCACCAATGCAGCCAGACGGGCGTCGTCGGCCTGCTTCAGGTACTGCGCGTTCACCCAGGCCAGCTTCGCCGGGTCCCATTGCGCCGGGCTGCGTGCCAGGTGGCTGCCATCGAACCACTGCACCATCTGCTCACGGGTGAAGAGCTCGTCGTCGCCGTGGCTCCAGCCCAGGCGGGCCAGGTAGTTCAGCATGGCCTCCGGCAGGTATCCCGACTCCTCGTAGGCCGTGACACTGACCGCACCACGACGCTTGGACAACTTCAGTCCGTCCTCGCCCAGGATGATGGGGCAGTGGCCAAAGCGCGGCAATGGCGCGCCCAGCGCCTGGAAGATGTTGATCTGCCAGGGCGTGTTGTTGACATGCTCGTCACCGCGAAAGACGTGGGTGATGCTCATGTCCCAGTCATCGACCACCACCGCGAAGTTGTAGGTCGGAATGCCCAGCGCACCTGCGGCAGCACCTTCGGGCGGCGGGCGCATGATGATCAGGTCGTCGATCTCTTCATTGGCGATGCTGATCGGCCCCTTGACCAGGTCGTCCCAGGTGACGACGCCATCGAGCGGGTTGCGAAAGCGCACCACCGGCTGAATTCCAGCAGGCGCCGCGGGCAGCACCTTGCCCGGTTCCGGCCGCCAGCGGCGGTCGTAGTGGGTCTTCTCGCCGCGCGCGCGCTGCCCCTCGCGCATCTCGTCGAGTTCGGCCGGCGTGCACCAGCACCGGTAGGCGGTACCGGCGGCGATCATCTGCTCGACCACCGCGTGGTAGCGCTCCAGGCGCTGCATCTGGTAGTGCGGGCCCTCGTCGTAGTCCAGGCCCAGCCAGCGCATGGACGCGATGATCTGGTCGACCGATTCCTGGGTGGAGCGGGCGACATCGGTGTCTTCGATGCGCAGAATGAATTGCCCGCCGTGGTGGCGCGCAAAGGCCCACGAATACAGCGCCGTGCGGGCGGTACCCAGGTGAAGAAACCCGGTGGGCGACGGGGCGATGCGGGTGCGAACCGGTGGTGTCATGGCGTGCGGGCTCAGGGTCAGGTTCCGTCGGTGCCGCCCTGCAACGTCAGGCGCGTGCGGGCGTCGCCCTCCTCGTCGTCCTGGCGGGCCTGGGTGCGCTGATGTTCGATGGCCTCGAAGTCGGCGATGCTGACGTCACCCGTGATGTAGGTGCCATCGAAGCACGATGCCTCGAAACCTGAAATCGCCGGATTGAGCTGGCGCACGACGCGCTTCATGGCGTCCACGTCCTGGTAGATCAGCGCATCGGCACCGATGAAGCCGCGGATTTCCTCTTGCGTACGGCCGTGCGCAATCAACTCCTCGCGCGTGGGCATGTCGATGCCGTAGACATTCGGATAGCGCACCGGAGGCGCGGCCGACGCCATGTACACGCGCCGTGCTCCGGCCTCGCGTGCCATCTGCACGATCTCTTTGCTGGTCGTGCCACGCACGATGGAGTCGTCCACCAGCAGCACGTTGCGGCCACGGAATTCCTGCGCAATGGCGTTGAGTTTCTGCCGCACGCTCTTCTTGCGCACCGACTGCCCGGGCATGATGAAGGTGCGCCCCACGTAGCGATTCTTCACGAAGCCCTCGCGGTAGGGCTTGCCGATCTTCTGCGCCAACTGCATGGCACTCGGGCGACTGCTCTCCGGAATGGGAATCACGACGTCGATATCCGATGGCGGCATGGTGTTGATCACCCGCTGGGCCAGCGTCTCGCCGAGGTTCAGCCGTGCCTGGTAGACCGAGATGCCATCAATCACCGAGTCGGGCCTGGCCAGGTAGACGAACTCGAAGATGCACGGGTTCAGCGACGGCGACTGCGCGCACTGCTGCGCGTGGATCTGGCCGTCGAGGTCGATGAACACCGCCTCCCCTGGAGCTATATCGCGAAGCACGCGGTGACCGGTTCCTTCCAGGGCCACGGTTTCGCTGGCCACGATCACTTCGCGGCCACCGCCATCGGCCAGCGGCACGTTCGCCTCACCCAGCACCAGCGGGCGTATGCCGAACGGATCGCGGAAGGCCAGCAGGCCGTAGCCAGCGATCAGCGCGATCACGGCGTATGAGCCTCGGATGCGCCGATGCACCGCCTTGACGGCGCGAAACACCAGTTCGGGCGTGAGCGGCACATCGCGCCCGGCCAATTCCATCTCGTGTGCCAGCACATTGATCAGCACCTCGGTGTCGCTGCCGGTGTTGATGTGGCGGCGATCAACCTCAAACAGCTCCTGCTTGAGCGCATGGGCGTTGGTGAGGTTGCCGTTGTGCACCAGAACGATGCCGTAGGGCGCGTTCACGTAGAACGGCTGCGCCTCCTCCTCGTTGTACGCATTGCCTGCGGTGGGATAGCGCACCTGGCCCAACCCCACACCGCCAGGCAGCGCGCGCATGTTGCGGGTACGGAACACATCCTTCACCATGCCTCGAGCCTTGTGCATGTAGCACTGGCGGCCCTGCATCGTCACGATGCCGGCGGCGTCCTGCCCACGGTGCTGCAACAGCAGCAAGGCGTCATAGATCAACTGGTTGACGGGCGTACGCGAGATCACGCCGACGATGCCGCACATGGGAGCTTCCGTCCTCGAAGGATGATGGGCGCCGGCTTCATTCCGGCAGATAGCGCGCGACCGCAGCCGGCAACATGGGCTTGATGCCCTCGAGCATCACACCCAACCATTGGGCGCCGCGAGACCGCTGCCATCCAGGAGCTTGCTGCGCCGGCGTGAAGGCCACCAGCGTGGCCACAACCAGCAACAGGAAGATGCCGCGAAACAGGCCGAAGGCGCCGCCCAGCATGCGATCGGCCAAAGTGAGGGGCGTGGCATGCACGAGCTTGCGCAGCAGCCATGCCAGCAGCGACCAGGCGAGCAGCACCACGAAGAACACCAGTGCCAGAGCCAGGCCGATGCGCAAGGCACTGTCGGGCGCAAACAGCGGCAGATCGGGCGCCACCACCGGCGCGAAAGCCTGCGCCGCCACGTAGGCCACCACCCAGCCTAACACCGCCATCACTTCGTAAACGCCGCCTCGCCACAGCCCGACCAGCACGCTGACCACCAGCACCGCCAGCAGCGCGGCATCCACCATGCCGATGGATTGCGATGTCCACATGCCGCCTCAAAGTGACAGGATGGCCACCGGCAGCCCGGCAGCGCGAATGCGCGCGGCGGCCTTGTCGGCTTCGTCGCGTGTAGCGAATGGCCCCACGCGCACGCGCGTGCGTCGGCCACCGTCGGACTCGATCACCTGCGTGTACGTCTTCAGGCCCAGCTTCTCGACGCGCGCGCGCGCGTCGCGCAACTTGTCGGCATCGGTGTAGGCGCCCACCTGCACCACGAGCCGCGGCCCAGGTGTCGACCCGGCAGCGGGAGGCAGCGCAGCCGATTGGGGTCGACCTTCAAGCAGCGACTGGGCACGTCGACCGTCATCGGTGCGCGGCGCCGCCGATGCAGCGCGCGCAGCCGAAACAGGCGCAACCGATTTGGGTGCCGAGACCACCGACGCAGCCGGCGATGCGGCGGGGGCCGCGGCGGTCCGCGACGCGGCTGGCGCGACTTCGCGACCTTGCTCGGCTGCGCGCTCGGTGGGCAGTTCGGCGGGTGCACTGGGGGCTGGCTTGGCGTGCGCAGCCGATACCGGCACATCCTCAGCCAATGGCGGCAGGCTGGGAGCCGCCGCCGGGCCGGAACGCGGTGCCGGCGGCACCACCAGCGGCGCAGCCGCCTCTCGGCGTGGAATTTCGATGGGAATGTCCACCGGGATGGGTCGAGGCTGCGACTCGAACACCAGCGGAAACCCGACCACCCCGATGCCCAGCAACACGGTCGCACCGATCAGGCGCCGGCGGGCGCGCGTGCGGGCGTTTTCGACGGGATCAGGAGCAGCGGCCGACGACTCGCCGGCGGCTGCGGCATTGCGCTTGAAATAGGACAGCAAACCCATGCGAGCCGGGGGAGGTGAGGCCGTGGCGGTGTGCAGGGCATGCCGCCCCTACTGCGAAGGCATCAGGCCAGGTGTCGCGCCGCCAGCCGGGGCAGGCCATCCTTCAGCACACCGCCCACGGTGTAGAAGGAACCGAAGACCACGATTCTATCAGCGGGGTCACTCTGGGCAGCGGCCGCTGCCAGGGCCTCGGAGGGGTTGTCGTGGCAACTGATCCGCGCTCTTGCATCGCCCGCGGGACCTGGAAGTGTCGATACCACTTCGGCCAACTCGCTGCCACGCGCGGCACGCGCCAGCGGCAAGTCACACAGGTACCAATGGTCCACCAGCGGCGCGATGTGGCCCAGGGCACCGCGGATGTCCTTGTCTCGCATGGCACCGAACACGGCGCGCGTGCGGGGATGGAACCCCATCTGGTCGAGGTTGAGCGCCAGCGCGGCCACGGCCTGCGGGTTGTGCGCAACATCGAGCACCAGCACCGGCTGTCCTGGTACCACCTGGAAGCGCCCGGGAAGTGACACCAGCGCCAGGCCGCTGCGCACGGCCTGGGCCGTGATCGGGAGCCGGTCGCCTAGCGCCTCGAACGCCGCCAGCGCGGTCGACGCATTGAGCAACTGGTTGGCGCCGCGCAGCGCTGGATACGCCAGGGCGCCATAGCGGCGGTTGCGACCGCGCCAGCTCCACTGCTGGCGGTCGCCCTGTACCGTGTGGTCGCGCCCGGCCAGCCACAGGTCGGCGCCCAGCGCCAGAGCGTGCGCAACAACGCTGTGCGGTGGGTCCGGATCGCCCACGATGACCGGCCGGCCGGCCCTGAAGATGCCGGCTTTCTCGCGTCCGATCGCCTCGCGGTCTGGCCCCAGGTAGTCGGTGTGATCGAGCGCGATGCCGGTCACGATGGCGCAGTCGGCATCGATTGCGTTCACAGCGTCCAGCCGGCCGCCCATGCCCACCTCGAGGATCACCAGGTCCAGCGGCGCTTGCGCCAGCGCGCGCAGGATCGCCAGCGTGGTGAACTCGAACCACGTCAGCGTGATGTCGCCACGCGCGCGCTCCACGGCCTCGAAGTGCGGCAGCAGCTCCGAGGCCGGCAGGCTCTCGCCCTGGATGCGGCAACGCTCCTCGAAGTGCACCAGGTGCGGCTTGCTGTAGAGCCCCACGCGCCAGCCGGCCTGCAGCGAAATGGCCTCGAGCATGGCACAGGTCGAGCCCTTGCCGTTGGTGCCTGCCACGCTCACCACAGCGGCCGTGAACTGCAGGCCCAGGCGGTCTCGCACGGCGGCGACACGGTCGAGCGTCATGTCGATCGTGACCGGGTGCAGGCGCTCGCAGTGCGCGAGCCAGTCGTCCAGCGTGGTGGGCAGCGTCATGGGCGTACCCGCGCGGCTGCTGGCGCGGAGTGGTCGATGGAGCGCACTTCGGCCCAGGTGATCCCGTTGGGCGCGCCCTCTCAGGCGACAGCGTCGGCGCTCTGTCGCTGCAACATCGCCAGCATGCGCGCGATGGTGGGTCGCAACTGGCGGCGATCGATGATGCGGTCGACTGCGCCCTTCTTCACCAGGAACTCCGCGCGCTGGAATCCTTCGGGCAACTTCTCGCGCACGGTGTTCTCGATCACCCGCGGGCCAGCAAAACCCACCAGCGCCTTGGGCTCGGCAAGCACCACGTCACCCACGAAGGCGAAGCTCGCGGAGACGCCGCCCATCGTGGGGTCGGTCAGGACGCTGATGTAGGGCAGCCGAGCGCGCGCCAGCCGGGTGAGCGCGGCATTGGTCTTGGCCATCTGCAGCAGACTGAACAGACCTTCCTGCATGCGCGCGCCGCCAGTGGCCGTGAAGCACACGAACGGCACCTTCTGCTCGATGGCGGCCTCGACCCCGCGCACGAAGCGCTCTCCGACCACCGAGCCCATCGAACCACCCATGAAATCGAACTCGAAACAGGCTGTCATGACGGGCACGCTCATCACGGCGCCGCCGATCACCACCAGTGCGTCGGTCTCGCCCGTGCCCTCCAGTGCGTCCTTGAGCCGCTCGGGGTACTTGCGGCTGTCCTTGAACTTCAGCGGGTCGACCGGCACCACCTCCTGGCCGATTTCCCAGCGCCCTTCGGCGTCGAGGAAGGCATCCAGCCGCGCGCGGGCGCCGATGCGGTGGTGGTGGTCGCACTTCGGGCAGACATTGAGGTTCTGTGCCAGGTCGGTGTTGTAGAGCACCGTCTCGCAGGCGGGGCACTTGACCCAAAGCCCTTCGGGAACCGACCGCCGTTCGGTGGGGTCGGTCTGCTGGATCTTCGGCGGCAGAAGTTTCTCGAGCCAACTCATCGGGATGCTCCTGTCGAATTCCTATGCATCGAGCGCCGCACGGATCTCGGCCATGAAGGCCTGCGCCGCCGCAGCAACGCTTTCGCGTGGTTGATCGTTCAGCAGCTGCACCAGGCGCGTACCGATCACCACCGCATCTGCGGATCGGGCCACGGCACGTGCGGTCTGCGCGTCGCGGATCCCGAAGCCTACACCGACTGGAACCTTGACATGCTGCCGAATTCGTGGCACCGCCTGCGCCACCGCGTTGGTGTCGAGATGGCCGGCACCGGTCACGCCCTTGAGCGAGACGTAGTACACGTAGCCGCTGGCCAGCCGGCCCACTTCCGCCATGCGCTCGTCGGTGGACGTCGGCGCGAGCAGGAAGATCAGGTCCAGCCCTGCAGCGCGCAGCTGGGCGGCGAACTCGGTGCATTCTTCGGGCGGGTAGTCGACGACGAGCAAGCCGTCGACCCCGGCGTCGCGAGCAGCCGCCACGAAGCTGCCGGCGCCGTGGCGCTGGTCGTAGCGCTCCACTGGGTTGGCATAACCCATCAGCACCACCGGCGCGGTGCCGCCGCGGGAGCGGAAATCGCTCACGTAACCCAGCACCTGGTCCATGCCGATGCCGCGCGCCAGCGCCCGCTCGCTGGCCTGCTGGATCACGGGTCCATCGGCCATCGGGTCGGAGAACGGCACGCCGAGTTCGATGATGTCGGCACCACCGGCTGCCAGGGCGAGCATCACGTCGACCGTACAGTGCGGGTCGGGATCACCGGCGGTGACGTACGGGATGAGCGCCTTGCGGCCTGCGCCGGCCAGGGCCTGCAATGTGGGCTGGATGCGGCTCATTTGCTGCTCCCGTGCGAGCCCAGCGCCGCGGCAGCACCAGAAGCCTGCTGGCACGACGGCCTGCAGAAGAACTGGGCGCCTGACAGGTCGGCCACGGTGCCAATGTCCTTGTCACCGCGCCCCGACAGGTTGACCAGCAGGTGCTGCTCGGGGCGCATCTCGGCAGCGAGCTTCATGGCGTAGGCCACCGCATGGCTGGACTCGAGCGCGGGAATGATGCCCTCGGTGCGGCACAGGCGGTGGAAGGCCGCCAGGGCTTCGTCGTCGGTGATGCTGACGTACTCGGCGCGGCCGATGTCCTTGAGATAGGCATGCTCGGGTCCGACGCCGGGGTAGTCCAGACCTGCCGACACCGAGTGCGTCTCGATGATCTGGCCGTTGTCGTCCTGCAGCAGGTAGGTGCGGTTGCCATGCAGCACGCCCGGACTCCCGGCCGACAGGCTCGCCGCGTGGCGGCCGGTGCTCAGGCCGGCGCCTGCGGCCTCAACGCCAATCAGCCGCACGTTGTCTTGCTCGATGTAGGGGTAGAAGATGCCCATGGCATTGCTGCCCCCGCCCACGCAGGCAATCACCGCGTCGGGCTGACGCCCGATGGCGGCAGGCATCTGAAGCAGGCATTCGTCACCGATCACGCGCTGGAAGTCGCGCACCATCATGGGGTACGGGTGCGGCCCGGCCACGGTGCCGATGATGTAGAAGGTGTTCTCGACGTTGGTAACCCAGTCGCGCAGCGCCTCGTTGAGCGCATCCTTCAGCGTCTTGCTGCCCGATTCCACGGGCACCACCGTGGCGCCCAGCAGCTGCATGCGAAAGACGTTGGGCGACTGGCGCTTGACGTCCTCGCTACCCATGTACACCACGCACTGCATGCCGTAGCGGGCGCAGATGGTGGCAGTGGCCACACCATGCTGGCCGGCACCGGTCTCGGCGATCACCCGGGGCTTGCCCATGCGCCGCGCCAGCAAGGCCTGGCCGATGGTGTTGTTGACCTTGTGCGCGCCGGTGTGATTCAGGTCCTCGCGCTTGAGGTGGATCTGCGCCCCGCCAATCTCGCGCGAAAGCCGTGCGGCGTGGTAAACGGGGCTGGGCCGGCCAACGAAGTGCGCCAACTCGTGCCTGAACTCAGCCTGGAACTGCGAGTCGGCGCTGTAGTACGCGTAGGCGGCCTTGAGCTCATCGAGCGCATGGACCAGCGTCTCGGCGACGAAAGTGCCGCCGTAATAGGTGCCGTGCACGGGTCCGAAGTGGCCCCGCGCGTCGGGTTGGTGGTACTCGAGCATGTTCGATCCTGTGCATGCGACCGCCATGTCGGGCGGCGCGGTCAATCGGTGGCGTCGGCGATGCGGGCGTCAGCTTCGCGCACCGCCTCGCAGAATTGGCGCATCAGCGCATCGTCCTTGATGCCCTTGGCGCTTTCGACGCCTGAACTCACGTCAACGGCCCAGGGCCGGACGCGCAGCACTCCATCGACCACGTTTGCAGGATTCAACCCACCAGACAAAACGACCGGACAGGGCACGTTTGCAGGTATGAGAGACCAATCGAACACCTTTCCGCCCCCGCCATAGCCCTCGACAGGGGCATCGAGCAAGATGCCTGCGGCCCGCGGGTGGGATGCGGCGAAGTCTAGCAAAGCCACGCCGGGCGCCATGCGTGCCGCGCGCAGGTAGGGACGCCCGAGCGACTGGCAACGGTCGGGGGATTCGTCGCCGTGGAACTGCAGCACCGCGTTCGGGATGCGTTGCAGGACGTCGTCGAGCAGGTCGTCGGCGGCATTGACAAACAGGCACACGGGCACCACGAACGGCGGCAGGCGTTGTGCCAGCACCTGGGCGCGCTGCGGGGTCACCGCCCGCGGGCTGCGGTCGTAGAAGACGAAGCCCACCGCATCGGCGCCAGCACCTGCGGCGGCGTCCACATCGGCCTCGCGTGTCAGGCCGCAGATTTTGATTCGGGTGCGCATGAGGGGTGCAGCGACGGCGGGTAGGCCTGCAGGAGTTGTCAGGCTCCGCCCGGGATCCAGTCGAACGCCGGGTTCGTCACGGGGATGTCGTGCCGCGCATCGTACTGCGGCCCGAGGAAGTACAACCCATCGGCAGCGAAGGTCGGTGCAGCGGCGTCGCGATCGCGCGCCGCCAGCACACGTTCCATCCAGCCTGCCGGCTGACGCCCGGTACCCACCGCAACCAGGCAACCCATGATGTTTCGCACCATGTGGTGCAGGAAGGCGCTGCCATGGAAATCGAAGCACCAGTAGGCGCCGCGACGCCGGATGTCGATGGCGTAGAGCGTCTTCACCGGGCTGGCTGCCTGGCATTGCACGGAGCGGAACGAACTGAAGTCGTGCTCACCCAGCAGGACGGCGGCGCTGTCGACCATCGGGGCTTGAGCCAATGGACGAAAGACCCAGCCGACCTGAGCGAATTCGAGCGCCGGACGGACGGCCGATTCGAGCAACACGTAACGATAGCGTCGGCTGCGCGCGCTGTTGCGAGCGTGGAAGTCTGGTCCCACACGGCGACACCATTGCACGGCGATGTCGCGCGGCAGGTAGCGGTTGGTTCCGCGAACCCAGCTGAAGTCGTCGCGTTCGACCGGAGCGTCGAGGTGTACGACCTGGTTAAGGCCGTGGACGCCAGTGTCGGTGCGCCCGGCGCAGACCGTGCCAACCGGGCATGCCGCGAAAGCCGACAGCGCACGCTCCAGATGATCCTGCACCGTCCGACCACTGGGCTGGCTCTGCCAGCCCTGATAGGCCCCGCCACGGTAGCAAACGCCCAACGCAATTCGATCCTGGGTCACGATACATGCCCAAGCGTCAGCGCGGACCGGCCGCGCGCGCGGCGCTGACGGATCAGCCCAACTCGCCCAGCATGTGCTGGGCCTTGGCCTTGAGTGCCCCCGAGCTCTTGGCGATCACCTCTTCGAGCAGGTCGCGCGCGCCTTCCATGTCGCCGATCTGGCGGAACTCCTCGGCCAGCTCGATCTTGCGGGCAATGGGGTCGCTCTCGTCGATGGGGAGTTCGTCGGCGCCCATGGCCACGCTGCCACTACCGCCCGACAGCGCACCGGGCTCGGACAATCTGAAGTCGCCGAAGTCGAGCGATGCATCGGAGGCCTTCGCACCCTTGGGCACCGGAATGGTCGGCGGCACATCGAGGTCAAGAGACAGATCGCCCAGGTCTAGGTCTGGTGCCGGGGCCGGGGGAGCCGTGGGCGCAGCTGCCGCACCCGGCTTGGCTGCCGGCATGGTGCGTGTCGTCTCGTCGGGCGCCGGCGCGCCTGAATCGATGTCAAGATCGAGATCGAGATCCAGGCTGGACGGCTGCGGCAGTGTCGGCTCGTTGTTGGGGAACATCGACGCCGTGGGCATGACCGACTGCGGCAGCGTGGTGGCGTTCAGCGGCTCGGCGATCACCTGGCCGTCGCGCACCACTTCGGCGGGTCGGCCGCCGGGCTGGTAGAGCGCATTTTCCGGGTCGATCTGGCGGCCCATTTCCTGGGCCTTCTCCCAGTCGGCGCCGATGCCCTGGGTGATCGCAAACAACTGTGTGGCGAGGAGCTCGAAGCCCTTGGTGTCGCGCCGCTTGGCGTAGACCTCGAGCAGCTTGGTGCGGATCGCCAGCCGGTCCGGCGTGGTGCGCATCGCCTCCTTGAGGATCTCTTCGGCCTGCAGGTCGCGACCATAGGCAAGGTAGACATCGGCCTCGGCCACTGGATCGACGTCCCCGATGGCATCGAGCTGGCTGAGCGAGAAGCCCATCGACGACGTGCCGGCAGACTGGTCGGTGGTGTCGATGCGCTGGCCACCGCTCGCGCCAAAGAACGAGTCGGGCTGCACGCGACTTTCGAGGAAGGAGGTTTCCCCACCTTCCTTGCGCCCGCCGCGACCGCGGAACTTGTAGTAGCCCAGGCCGGCCAGAACAATGGCCAGCAGGCCCGCCCCGGGCAGTGCCAGCGGACTGGACAGCAACGAGTCGAGCAGCCCCGGCTCTTCGGCAGGCTTGGCCGCGGCGACCGGACGCGGCCGTGGCGCTGACGCGGCAACTGCGGCACTGGCCTTTACCTCAGGCTGCAGAGCTGGCGAAGCTGCAGCCGCAACGACCGGTGCGGACGGCACCGTTGCCGCGGCCTTGGTCGTGGCCGGCGCCGGCGCGGATGCCGCCACAGGCTTGGCAGTTACAGCGGCCACGCTGGGCGCTGGCGCAGGGGCGGAAGCCTGCACCGGCGGCGGCACTGCGACCGCGACTCCTGGCGCGGAGGCCCCGGGCGTCGACTTCGTACCCGGCTGAGCCGCAGTGGCACCCTGCTGCAGCTTCTTCAGATCTTCGACATTGCGCGTGAGTTCGGCCACCCGGGTGGCGCTGTCTTTCTTTTCCGCAGCCTTGGCAACCTGTGCCTCCGGTGCCGACGCCTTGGGAGCCGCTGACAGCTTGAGTTTGTCGGCGGCGGGCGCGGTCTGCTTGCGATCTTGGACGGCTGCCTGCACCTTGCCTTGCGACTGCCGCGCGGGCTCTCCGGTGACGGCTGCCGGGGCGCCCTGAGCCAGTTTCTGCCGGTATGCGCCGAAATCAGCACTGTGCGCCGCTATCACCTCGCGAGCCTCCGCGGGGGCAATAGCCTTCAGGGCATCGGCACCCGGCACCGCGAGCACCACCCCCGCCCGCAAGCGATTCATGTTGCTCGACATGAATGCATCAGGGTTGGCGCGGAACAGCCCGACGAGCATCTGGTCGAGCTGCACTCCCGGTCGCTGCGTGCGGTTGGCAATGCGCGAGAGACTGTCGCCTGGCCGCACCTGATAGCGGTCACCCTCGGCATTGGCGACGGTCGGTCGCGCCGGGGCAGCCGTCGGCCGCGGTGTGGCTGCGGGTGTGGTCGGTGCTGCCGCCGTAGGCGCGGGCGCGGCAGCTGGGGCGGGTGCTGGCGCTGGCGTCGGTGCGGGCGCCATGGCCGGCGCAATGGGCGCTGGTGCCACCGCCTGGGCCGCAGGTGCCGCCCGGCTGGGTGGATCGACCAGCAGCGTGAACTCGCGCACCAGTCGGCCGGTGGACCAGTTCAACTCGAGGATGACGTCGACAAACGGCTCCTGTACCGCGCGGTCGCTGGTCACGCGCAGATAGGGTCGACCATCGGGACGCCTCAGGAGTGTCACCTGGGCGTTGGAGAGCACCGCGTTGTAGTCGACACCGGCCGCCCTGTAGGCCTCCGGCGATGCCACCCTGACCGACAGGGTGGAGGACTCCTCCGCCGACATGCTGGAGATATCGATCTCGGCCTTGAGGCTCTCGCCCAGCGCCGACTGCACGCTCAGGCGGCCCAGGCCCAATGCCTGTGCATCGATGGTGGCGGTTCCCAGGGCAGCGGCGGCGGCCACAGCCAGGGCGGTACGGGCGGTGAGGATCGAGCGTGTATTCAAGGCGACTCCACGATGGCTTCGGCAGGTCGGGTCAACCCGCCGCCAGGGCATTTTCGGGTTTGGGGCTTCACGCCTGGCGCGGAGCCAATTTGCCCGAAACCACAATAGCATCAAGCATATAGGCTGACAAGCTCATCCAAAGCCTGATGTTTTGCCAAAAACTCGTCGCCTGTAGCGACTGGTTGCCAAATGTTGCCGCGCGACAACGTCCGGCATCCGGTCTTCCTCACGTCCGGCGACGCGTTACGGCTCGAGCAGGATCCGTAGCATACGGCGCAGCGGTTCGGCTGCACCCCATAGCAGCTGGTCGCCGATCGTGAATGCGCCGAGGTACTCGGGCCCCATGGCCATCTTGCGCAGCCGGCCCACCGGTATGCCCAGCGTGCCGGTGACCGCCACCGGGGTCAGGTCGCGAATCGTCGCTTCGCGGGTGTTGGGCACGACCTTCACCCAGGGGTTGTCGGCAGCGATCATCGCCTCTACGTCAGCCAGCGGCACGTCCTTCTTCAGCTTGAAGGTCAGGGCTTGCGAGTGGCAGCGCATGGCGCCGATGCGCACGCAAAAGCCATCGACCGGCACCGCTGCGGTGCCGAAGCCTTCGCCCTGGCCGAGGATCTTGTTCGTCTCGGCCATGCCCTTCCACTCTTCGCGACTGACGCCGTTGCCCAGGTCCTTGTCGATCCAGGGGATCAGTGAGCCGCCCAGGGGCACGCCGAAGTTGGCCTTTTCGGCGTCGTCCAGCGCGCGCTGCTTCTCGATCACACGGCGGTCGATCTCGAGGATGGCGCTCATCGGATCGGCCAGCAGATCCCGGACCTCATGGTTGAGCGTACCCATCTGCGTGAGCAACTCGCGCATGTGCTGCGCTCCGCCGCCGGAGGCGGCCTGGTAGGTCTGCGTGCTCATCCACTCGACCAACCCGGCCTTGTACAGCGCGCCCACGCCCATCAGCATGCAGCTCACGGTGCAGTTGCCGCCGATCCAGTTGCGGCCGCCCTTGGCCAGCGAGCTCTTGATGACCGGCATGTTCACCGGGTCGAGGATGATGACGGCGTCGTCCTTCATGCGCAGCGTCGAGGCCGCGTCGATCCAATGGCCGCTCCAGCCTGCCGCACGCAGCTTGGGGAAGACCTCGGTGGTGTAGTCCCCGCCCTGAGCGGTGACGACGATATCGCAGCGCTTGAGCTGCTCGACGTCGAACGCGTCCTTCAGTGCCGTCTCGTTCTTTGCCATGGCCGGGGCACGGCCGCCGGCATTGCTGGTGGAAAAGAACAGCGGTTCGAACAGGTCGAAATCGCCCTCGGCCTGCATGCGATCCATCAGCACGGAACCGACCATTCCGCGCCATCCGACCAATCCTACGAGTGCCATTTCAATACGCCTTTCCAGTTGCGCTCTGGACCCCTGTTCCCCGGCTCGTTTCGCCGGGGTCCAGGTGTGGGGGCGAGACGATTCTGAGCTGACTAGCTCTTGGTAATCGTCTTGGTGGTGACCATGGCGGACACGACAGCGTCGCCCATCTCACGGGTGCCCACCTTCGTGTTGCCCTCGGACCAGATGTCGCCGGTGCGGTAGCCGGCGGCCAGCACCGAACGCACCGCGGACTCGATGCGGTCGGCGGCGTCGGGCTGGTTGAGGGTGTAGCGAAGCATCATGGCAGCAGACAGGATTGTAGCCAGCGGGTTTGCAATTCCCTTACCGGCGATGTCAGGAGCGCTGCCGTGGCTGGGTTCGTACAGGCCCTTGTTCGCCTTGTCGAGCGAGGCCGATGGCAGCATGCCGATCGAGCCAGTGAGCATCGCGGCCTCGTCCGACAGGATGTCGCCGAACATGTTGCCGGTTACCACGACATCGAACTTCTTGGACGCCTTGACCAGCTGCATCGCGGCGTTGTCCACGTACATGTGCTCGAGCTCGACATCCGGGTACTGCGCATGCACCTCGGTGACGACGTCCTTCCAGAACTGGAAGGTCTCGAGCACATTGGCCTTGTCGACGCTGGTGACCTTCCTGCTGCGCTTGCGCGCGGCCTGGAACGCGACATGGGCGATGCGCTCGATCTCGGGCTTCGAGTAGCGCATGGTGTCGAAGGCTTCCTCGGCACCGGGGAAGTGGCCGTCCACCGCAGTGCGGCGCCCGCGCGGCTGGCCGAAGTAGATGTCGCCGGTGAGCTCGCGGATGATGAGGATGTCCAGTCCCGAGATCAGTTCAGGCTTGAGGCTGGACGCACCCACCAGCTGCTCGTAACAGATGGCCGGGCGCAGGTTGGCGAACAGGCCCAGGTGCTTGCGCAGCCCGAGGATGGCCTGCTCGGGCCGCAGCGGGCGGTCAAGCTTGTCGTACTTCCAGTCGCCCACGGCGCCGAACAGCACGGCGTCGGCCGCCTTGGCGAGGTTCAGCGTCGATTCGGGCAGCGGATGGCCGTGGGCCTCGTAGGCCGCACCGCCGACCAGCGCGTGTTCCATTTCGAACTTCAGGTCCAGGCACTTCAGCACCTTGACGGCCTCGGCCACGATTTCGGTGCCGATGCCGTCGCCGGGCAGGATGGCGATCTTCATGGTGGGAATCCTCGTCGCGGTAGGTTCACAACATGCGCTGGGCGAGCCAAGGCATGCGCGCCAGACGCTCGGCCTCGTAGGCCTTGATCTTGTCCGCGTGCCGCAGCGTCAGGCCGATGTCGTCGAATCCGTTCATCAGGCAGTATTTGCGAAACGGTTGCACCTCGAATGCGATCGTGCTGCCATCGATTTTGACGATCGCCTGGGCGCCGAGATCGATGGTCAAGCTGTAGCCGGGGAAGGCGGCCACCTCGTCGAACAGCCCCGCCACCACCGACTCCGGCAGGGCAATGGGCAGCAGGCCGTTCTTGAAGCAGTTGTTGAAAAAGATGTCGGCATAGCTCGGTGCGATCAGCGCGCGAAAGCCGTACTGCTCCAGCGCCCAGGGCGCGTGCTCGCGGCTGGAACCGCAGCCGAAGTTCTTGCGTGCCAGCAGAATCGAGGCACCCTGGTAGCGCGCTTGGTTCAGCACGAAGTCCGGGTTCGGCTTGCGCGCGGCCGGATCCTGGCCCGGCTCGCCGTGGTCGAGGTAGCGCCACTCGTCGAACAGGTTGGGACCGAAGCCGGAGCGGTGAATGGACTTCAAGAACTGCTTCGGGATGATCGCGTCGGTGTCGACATTGGCGCGGTCCATCGGGGCAACGAGGCCCTGGTGCACGGTGAAGGCTTGCATGTCGGAGTCCTCCTTCAGGCGATACGACGCACGTCGACGAAATGGCCATTCAGGGCCGCGGCGGCAGCCATCGCCGGACTGACCAGGTGCGTGCGCCCACCCGCTCCCTGGCGGCCCTCGAAGTTTCGGTTGCTGGTGGAGGCGCAGCGCTCGCCCGGCTCCAGCCGGTCGGCGTTCATCGCCAGGCACATCGAGCAGCCGGGCTCGCGCCATTCGAAGCCGGCGGCCTTGAACACCTCGTGCAGACCCTCGGCCTCGGCCTGCGCCTTCACCAGGCCCGAGCCCGGCACCACCAGCGCCAGCTTGACGTTGGACGCCACTCGCCCGCCCATCTTGCGAACCACGGCGGCGGCTTCGCGCATGTCCTCGATGCGGCTGTTGGTGCACGAGCCGATGAAGACCTTGTCGATGTGCACGTCGGCGATCGGCTTGTTCGGTGTGAGGCCCATGTAGGTCAGCGCACGTTCGATCGCGCCGCGCTTGACGTCGTCGCGCTCCTTGTCCGGATCGGGCACCCGCTCGTCGATAGCGAGCACCATCTCCGGGCTGGTGCCCCAGGTCACCTGCGGCCTGATCTGGCTGGCGTCGAGCTCGATCACGACATCGAAGTGCGCGCCGGCATCGCTGTGCAGCGTGCGCCAGTGGGCGACAGCCTGCTCCAGCTCGACGCCCTTGGGGGCGAACGGTCGACCCCTGACGTAATCGATGGTGGTGTCGTCCACCGCCACCAGCCCGGCACGGGCGCCGGCCTCGATGGCCATGTTGCACACCGTCATGCGGCCCTCCATGCTGAGCGCCCGGATCGCCGCGCCGCCGAATTCGATCGTGTAGCCGGTACCGCCGGCCGTGCCGATGCGGCCGATGATCGCGAGCACGATGTCCTTGGCGCCGCAGCCGCGCGGCAGTTGGCCGTCAACCTTGACGAGCAGGTTCTTCGCCTTCTTGGCCAGCAGCGTCTGCGTGGCCATCACATGCTCGACCTCGCTGGTGCCGATGCCGTGCGCCAGTGCACCGAAGGCGCCGTGTGTACTGGTGTGGCTGTCGCCGCACACCACCGTCATGCCGGGCAGCGTGGCGCCCTGCTCCGGGCCGATCACGTGCACGATGCCCTGACGCTTGTCCAGGAACGGAAAGTACGCCGCCGCGCCGAAGGCGGCAATGTTGGCGTCCAGCGTGGTGATCTGCTGTTTGCTGATCGGATCGGTGATCCCGTCGTAGCCACGCTCCCATCCGGTGGTGGGCGTGTTGTGGTCGGCCGTGGCGACGATGGAGCTCACGCGCCACAGCGGTCGGCCAGCCAGACGCAGGCCTTCGAAGGCCTGAGGGCTGGTGACTTCATGCACCAGGTGGCGATCGATGTAGAGCACGGCAGTGCCGTCTTCCTCGGTGTGGACGACATGGTCATCCCAGAGCTTGTCGTAGAGCGTTCGGGCGGTCATCGCGGGTCACCTCCTGCGGGGTCGGGATGGTCGCGTCGCACCGGTGGGCGCGGCGGGAAGGGGAACGGGTCTCGTGCCCTGGGGTGGGCACAGCGTGTCGACGAAGCGCTGCACCACGGTGGGCAGCACCTCCTGGGGACGTACCGCCAGAAGATAGTGGCGTTGCGCCCAGGGCTCCTGCAGCGCCAGCGACACGACAGCGAAGACGCGGCTGGCGCGCTCGGCCACCACCGCCGGCAGCACGGCAACGCCAAGGCCGGACTCGACGAGCTGGGCGATGGCGTCGAAGCCATGCACCTGGATGCGCTCGTTGAGCGGGCGGCCCGAGGCCAGCGCGCGCTCGCGCATCTGCTCGTGCGCCGCGGCGCCCAGATGCAGTCCGACGATATCGAAATCGAGCAATGCATCGAACGGCACGGCTCGGCGCCTGGCCAGCACGTGGCCGCGAGGCACCAGAACAGCCAGCGTGCCGTCGCGCCAGGGCCGGCAGGTGAGCTCGCTCTCGTGCTGCGGCGGCACGAACAGGCCCACGTCGGCCCGGCCGGTGGCCACCGCGGCCTGCACCTCGGCGCTGGTGAGTTCCTCGACACTCAGCCGCACGCCTGGATGGGCGCGCGCGAACGCTGCCAGGTCGGCCGGCAGGCACTCGGCGATCGCGCTGGCGTTGGCGGCGATGCGCAGATGACCCTTCACGCCACGCGAAAACTCGACCACCTCGCTCTCCAGGGCGTGCAGCGAGGCCTGCAACGAGCGGATGTGGCGCACCAGTGCGCGCCCAGCCTCGGTGGGCTCGACACCACGGGCGCGGCGCTCGAACAGCGACACACCCAGGCGCCCTTCCAGGTCGGACAGACGCTTGCTGGCCGCCGCCAGCGCGAGGTGTTCGCGCTGGGCGCCGCGGGTGATCGAACGGGTATCGGCGACGGCGAGCACGAGGTTCAGGGTGATGAGGTCGAAGCGCATCAAGGCACCGCCACGCATGGGCACCGGGCAGTACGGTCGCGCTCGAAGCGTCGCCGCAGTTGCGATGATCCGCGAAGGCTGAAGCGGTCGCTCACGGCAATGATGAACATAGGCTTCGCATTCTACGAAGACTGATCGATGCGATGGCTCCGCAACAGCAACCGCGTCGCTGTGTTTCGATTGTTTGTGCCCACCGCCACCATTGCAACAACCGGCGCCGGTGAACGACATCGGATTGCGACGGCCGCCAGCGACGATGCCGCCCATCGAGACTCAACAGACACCCGAGGAACCGCGATGGGACTTATCGAGCGACGGATGATCCAGGCCATGAAGACCGATACCCTGCCCGGCCGCAGCCGCGAGATCGAAGAGATCTTCGGGCAGAGCGTGCCCTACGAAGTCGACTGGAACTCGTTCGAGAGCGACGCCGGCGCGCTGAACTTCCTGGACAACGTGGCCTGCCATCGCGTGAACATGGCGCTGCGCACCATCGCCACGGACGAAATGGGCAAGCAGGCGCTGCGCGACGGGCTCAAGCTCATCCGGCTCAAGAACGTCCCAGACGCCGGCCAGCGCCACCTGTCCTTCGAGCAGGGCGTGCTGGAAATGCACGCGCCGTGGGCCCTGGGTACCCAGGGCATGCACGGCGACGCCGCCATACGTGAGGCACTGCTGGCGCGGTTGTGAGCGCTGCCCGGCGGCCTGCCGCCGGGATTTCAGTCGAGTGCCCCCAGGCTGGCGATGAATGAATCGCGCTCGCGCGACAGCGCGACGCCCTCGCCGCCGCTGGTGGCATTGGCCGCGTATTGCCAGGCCCAGCGCTCGGCTCGAGCGCGGGCGTCGGCGGCGCCGGCGCTGTCACCGCCGACAGCCAAGCGCAGCATGCGCTGGCGGTACATCTCGGCGATGGACATCAGCA